>Ga0334899_1000040_pt1 | contig 206547 bp, 224 predicted proteins | sample GraSluR3_MG_FD_207219 | JGI IMG/M metagenome (GOLD analysis project Ga0334899, IMG submission 207219) | Sludge microbial communities from methane-producing bioreactor in Wageningen University, Netherlands - Granular Sludge_8_08-R3 | ecosystem: Engineered > Bioreactor > Anaerobic > Unclassified...
CGTAATTCTCCACCTATATTTCTTATTAAAGCAACTTCGTTGCTTTGTTTGTCATGCTCTTTTTTATCTTTAAATACAACTAATTTTTTTCTTTAAAAAGCACTTGACTTCATATAGTTAGTCTCAAATTTAATTATATATTTTACTATCTATAAATGCAATAGATATGAAAATTATGATATAAATATAGTCCTAATCAAATATTGGTTTATAAATTCCCGTGTAATTTAAACCCTCACTTTAAATTACACAGATTTTTATATTTCTTTAAATACAAAATGCCAGGTATAAACCTGGCATTTAAATATCATTTATTCACTTCTTATACAAGCTCTAAGAATACAACCTCAGCATTATCTCCCTGCCTTGGTCCTAACTTTAATATTCTTGTATAACCACCGTTTCTGTCTGCATACTTAGGTGCGATTTCCTCAAAAAGAGCTGTTACTACGTCTTCGTCAACAACGTAAGCAAGTACTTGTCTTCTTGCGTGAAGATCGCCACGCTTAGCTAGTGTAATCATTTTTTCTGCCATACGTCTAGCTTCTTTTGCTCTACAGTCAGTAGTAGTGATTCTTCCTTCTCTTAGCAAATCAGTTACCAAATTTCTTAGCATTGATTTTCTGTGAGCAGAAGGTCTACCTAATTTCCTGTAACCCTTCATCAGTGTTCTCCTTTCGCTTAGTTATTCATCACTAGGCTTTAAACCTAATCCTAATTCTTCAAGTTTGTTCTTAACCTCATCTAAAGATTTCATGCCAAGGTTTCTAACCTTCATCATGTCTTCTTCAGTACGCTGAGTTAATTCCTCAACGGTATTAATAGATGCTCTCTTCAAGCAGTTGAACGAACGAACTGATAGTTCCAAATCCTCCACTGTCATTTCAAGAGCCTTTTCCTTACGGTCTTCTTCTTTTTCAATCATGAATTCCATATCATCTATGGAAGAATCCAGACCTATGAATAGGTTAAGATGCTCAAGCATAATTTTGGCCCCTATGGAAACTCCTTCTTCCGGTGTAATTGAACCGTCAGTCCAAATTTCCAAAGTAAGCTTATCATAATCGGTTACCTGCCCTACTCTTGTGTTTTCAACAGCATAGTTTACCTTAGTTACAGGTGTAAAAATAGAATCCACAGGTATTACTGCGATTGGCGTAGTATCGGTTTTGTTCTGCTCCGCAGGAACATACCCTCTACCTGTTGCCAGATTCATTTCCATAACCAATGTTGAGTTTTCATCAAGGGTTGCAATATGTAAATCAGGATTAAAGATTTCGATATCAGCATCACCAATAATATCTGCAGCAGTTACCTCTTTAGGCCCTACAGCATTTATTATAGCTCTTTTATCTTCATCTCCACTGATTCTAATAGCCAACTTCTTTAAGTTTAATATTATCTCAGTTACATCTTCCTTAACACCTGGAATCGTCGAAAATTCGTGAAGAATACCATCGATTTTTACTGTTGTCACTGCAGCTCCCGGTAGAGAGCTTAAGAGAATTCTTCTCATGCAATTACCTAAAGTTGTACCGTATCCCCTCTCTAAAGGTTCAACAACGAACTTACCATAAGTGTTATCATTTTGGATAGTTTTGGTAATTGTAGGTTTTTCAATCTCGATCATTTTTTCCTCCTATTCATAAACAATAATAAAACGAAAACGTAAAATTATTTGGAGTAAAATTCGACAATATAGTGCTCCTCGATTGGTAAATCAATATCTTCACGAGTAGGTGCAGCCAAAATTCTACCTTCAAGTTTTTCTAAATCAATACTAATCCATTTAGGAGTAGTAATAACCATATCTTTCAACTCTTTAAATTTAGGTGAAGATTTGCTCTTTTCCTTAACACTGACAACATCGCCTTCCTTTAATTCCATAGAAGGAATGTTAGCCTTCTTGCCATTTACTAAGAAATGCCCGTGGTTTACAAGCTGTCTAGCTTCTCTTCTAGTAGCTGCAAATCCCATCCTGAATACCACGTTATCAAATCTGCTTTCCAGCATGATTAATAAATTAGCACCAGCACTTCCTGCTCTTTTTGAAGCTTTATCAAATGTATTTCTGAATTGAGTTTCCTGTAATCCATAAAGGAACTTAACCTTTTGCTTTTCATTAAGCTGGATTCCGTATTCACTCTTTTTCTTTCTTCTTTGTTGTGGATTTCTCTTAGACGTTTTATTAACACCCATATACTGAGGTTCAATGCCTAAGGCTCTGGCTCTCTTAAGAACCGGTTCTCTATTTCTTGCCATTATCTGTTACTCCTCCTTTCAATTAGACTCTTCTCTTCTTAGGTGGTCTGCATCCATTATGTGGAATCGGTGTAATATCCTTAATCATAGTGATATTAAGACCTGCAGTTTGAAGCGCTCTTATAGCTGCTTCTCTACCGGATCCCGGTCCCTTTACATAAACTTCTACAGACTTAAGACCATGCTCCATTGCAGCCTTTGCTGCTACCTCTGCCGCACTTTGTGCTGCGAAAGGTGTGGATTTTCTTGAGCCCTTGAAACCGTTTGATCCAGCACTGGACCATGATAATGCGTTACCATTCATATCGGTTAGAGTAACTAAAGTATTGTTAAAGGTGGATTGGATATGTGCCTGGCCTTTTTCAATATTCTTACGTTCTCTTTTTTTTCTTCTAACTGTCTTTTTTACAGCTTTAGCCATGATTTCCTACCTCCTTTACTTTTTCTTTCTGCCAACGGTCTTCTTAGGACCTTTACGAGTTCTAGCGTTTGTCTTTGTTTTCTGACCTCTAACAGGCAGACCTCTTCTATGTCTGATTCCTCTGTAGCTACCGATCTCCATAAGTCTCTTGATATTTAAGGAAACCTCTCTCCTTAAATCTCCTTCCACCATGTGATCAGTTTCTATAACTTTTCTAATTCTACCAGCTTCATCTTCTGATAAATCTTTAACCCTTGTATCTGGGTTAACATCTGCTTTTGCAAGGATTTCTCCTGCTGTTACCCTACCTATACCATAGATATAGGTTAAACCAATTTCGATTCTTTTTTCTTTGGGTAAATCAACTCCGGCTATACGAGCCATGTGTTCCTCCTTCTCCTATCTTCCGTCACCTTCCCGGGGGTGATATAGACAGGTGTTCTTAAAATTATCTTTACCAACGAACATTCCCGGTCATGCCCTGGCTTTTAACTTATTCTTAGCCTTGTTTCTGCTTATGTTTTGGGTTCTCGCAGATTACCATAACTTTACCATGTCTTTTGATAACCTTGCACTTCTCGCAGATAGGCTTTACTGATGCTCTTACTTTCATTTTTACCTCCTGACGCTTTAACGTACCTTATTTATCTCTCCATGTTATTCTACCTCTAGACAAGTCATAAGGTGAAAGTTCAACTTTTACTTTGTCTCCCGGAAGTATCCTAATATAGTTCATTCTGATTTTGCCGGAAACATGTGCAAGTACTTCAAACCCATTTTCCAGTTTTACTTTGAACATCGCATTGGGCTGTGCATCCACCACAGTTCCCATTACTTCGATGACGTCTTTCTTTGCCATTTAATTTCCTCCTATATGGTAAGCAGTTCAGGCTCACCATTTGTAATTGCGATAGTATTTTCGTAATGCGAAGATAACATACCATCTTCCGTTACAACAGTCCATTCATTTGGAAGTGTTTTGGTCTCATAGCCCCCCTGGCAAATCATGGGTTCAACTGCTATAACCATCCCGCTTCTAATCTTAGGCCCCTTATTAGGTTTACCGTAATTGGGGATTTGAGGATCTTCATGAAGATCTCTACCCAGGCCATGGCCCGTATAATCCCTAATTACCGAAAATCCGTTTTTCTCGGCATGTAACTGCACTGCATGACCAATATCCGATATCCTATATCCCTCAATGCAGTATTTAAGGCCTTCGAAGAAGCTTTCTTTAGTAACCCTAATTAATTTATCTGCAATTTCTGATATCTCACCAACCGGATATGTTCTGGCAGCATCGCTACAATAACCTCTATATGTTGCACCGGTGTCTACACTTACTATGTCCCCTTCTTCTAGTATTCTGTCCTTTGAAGGTATCCCGTGCACTATCTCATCATTAAGAGATACACATGCACTTCCCGGAAAACCTCCATAACCTTTAAAGGAAGGTATCATTTTATAGTGTCTAATCCTATCTTCTACAAAACTATCAATGTCTAATGTGGATATACCTGGTTTAATTATATCAGGTAAAATGTTTAGGATTTCGCCCGTCACCTTGGCAGCTTCCCTCATCATATCAATCTCACGTTTAGATTTAAGAATAATCATTTTATTCTCCTATCGCTGCTACGATTGACTCAAATACGCTGTCTAAACCTATTGTACCGTCAATATTGGCGATAATGCCTGCCTCAGTATAGTAACCTATAAGAGGTGCTGTTTGTGCTTCATATACTTCAATTCGATTAGTAACAGTAGCTTCGGTATCATCTGCTCTTTGAACAAGTTCTCCGCCACATACATCACATATACCTTCCTTTTTAGGCGGTATTGTTACTATATGGTAGCTCGCTCCGCAGGCTTTGCAAATTCTTCTTCCGGTAAGCCTTCTGATCAACTCTTCGTTGCCTACTTCAAGATTAATTACTTTATCAAGCTTAAGGCCGTGGGCTTCTAAAAACTCGTCCAGCTTTTCCGCCTGATAGACTGTTCTTGGGAATCCATCAAGTAAAAACCCATTCTTACAGTCATCTTCTAATAATCTTGTTGTTGCAATTTCAATTACCAAATCATCGGGAACTAATTCTCCCTTGTCCATATATTCCTTTGCCTTCTTACCAAGGGGTGTACCTTCTTTAATGTTTTTCCTGAAGATATCTCCCGTGGAAATATGCGGAACATCATATTTTTTAGCAATTCCAACTGCTTGTGTGCCCTTACCTGCTCCCGGAGGGCCTAAAAGAACCGTTCTAAGCATTTTTGTCATCTCCTCTACTACTTCAAAAATCCCTGATAATTTCTCATAAGCATTTGATTCTCAAGCTGCTTCATTGTATCCAGCGCAACACCCACTGCTATAAGCAATGATGTACCACCAAATGCTATATTAAATGGTGTAAGTATACTTATAATCGTAGGCAATGTAGCCACGATTGCTAAGAAACATCCGCCAACTAGGCATAATCTTGACATAACTCTGTTCAAATATTCAATAGTAGCATTTCCCGGTCTTATTCCCGGAATAAAGCCACCGTTTGCTCTCATGTTTTCTGCAACTTCCACCGGATTGAATGTGATTGCTGTATAGAAATATGTAAAGAATATAGTTAATAATACATTCAATATTGCATAAATCCATACACCGGGATTACCGGCCGGTGATAAGAATTTAGTAACAAAATCCGTAAACCCGGTATCCGGGAAGAAGTATGTTACTGTCAACGGAAATTGTAATAATGAAAGCGCAAATATTACAGGAATAACTCCTGCCTGATTTACTTTCATAGGTATATGAGTGGATTGTCCACCATACATTTTTCTACCTACAACTCTCTTAGCATATTGCACAGGTATCTTTCTGGCACCCTGTTGTATTTCAATTATACCAACTATAACTGCTATACAAAACAGTATGAATATTAGTACTGCTACTATGCCAATTTCTCCCTCGGTCACTTGGGTATTTATTCCTCTAACCATGCTAGGTATTCTTGCTATGATACCTGCAAATATTATTAAAGAAATCCCGTTTCCTATACCATATTCATTAATTTGTTCGCCCAGCCACATCAAAAATGCGGTACCAGCTGTAAGCACTATTACAATAACTGCAATGGTGAAAAAGCTAGGATTTACTATCGCTTTCCTGAATAGACCAACCGAAAGACCTATAGCCTGTACAAATCCCAATATTACTGTCAAATAACGGGTTATCTGAGCCATCTTTTTTCTTCCTTCGGCACCTTCTTTAGCCAATCTCTCAAAATATGGGAAGGCTATAGTAAGGAGCTGTATTATTATAGATGCAGTAATATATGGGGTTATACTTAATGCGAAGATTGTAAAATTACTGAACGCGCCACCTGAAAACAAGTCAAATAAGTCTAACAGACCTGTTTCTCCAGAAAACATTTGTGCCAAATACTCCCTGTCAATACCCGGAACAGGAATGTTAGATCCTATTCTAAATACCAACAGCATGAGCAAAGTGAATACAATTTTACTTTTTATTTCTTTGATTCTCCATGCTTGTCCAATAGTTTTTAGCATCTCCATATTAGATAACCTCTACCTTTCCTCCAGCAGCTTCAATCTTTTCAATTGCAGACTTTGTAAATTTAGCTGCTTTTACAGTAAGTTTTTTATCAAGCTTACCGTTTCCTAATATCTTAACGCCATCTTTAACCTGCTTAACAAGACCCATCTCTTTCATAAGATTTAGATCTACCACAGCTTCTGCGTCAAATCTATTAAGATCAGAAACATTTACTTCAGTATACTGCTTTGCAAATATGTTTGTAAAGCCTCTCTTTGGTAAACGTCTGTATAAAGGCATCTGTCCACCTTCAAAACCGAGTCTAACTCCGCCACCGCTTCTTGAGTTTTGGCCATTCATACCTCTGCCAGCTGTAGTGCCCTGGCCTGTACCCTGTCCTCTTCCAACTCTTTTGCGATTTTTAGTAGAACCCTCGGCTGCTTTTAATTCATGTAATTTCATGATTGCCACCTCCTATTATAGTTCTTCTACTGTAACTAGATGCGAAACTTTAGTGATGGCACCGCGTGCATGAGGTGTGTCTGCCAACTCTACTGAATGATGCATCTTCTTTAGTCCTAACGCTTCTACAACTTTTCTTTGCTTAGGGGAAGCGCCAATAACACTTTTTGTTAAAGTGACTTTTATCATCTTTGCCATTGTCATTTCCCTCCTATCCTAATATTTCTTCAGGTGTTTTACCACGACGCTTCGCAACTTCTTCAACAGTAGTTAGGTTTCTAAGACCTTCGATTGTTGCGAAAGCCATATTACCTGTATTACTTGAACCTAATGATTTTGCTCTTACGTCTTTAATTCCTGCAGCTTCAAGTACAGTACGAACTGATGAACCTGCGATAACTCCTGTACCTGGAGCAGATGGCATGATTAGTACTCTGCCTGCTCCGAAAACTCCAACGATTTTATGTGGAATTGTTGTTCCTACAGTTGGAACATATATTAAATTCTTCTTAGCATCCTCTGTAGCTTTTCTTACAGCTTCAGGTATTTCTTGTGCTTTTCCAAGTCCAAGACCTACGTGTCCTTGTCCGTCACCGACAACAACACTTACACTGAATCTCATATTTCTACCACCCTTAACAGTCTTAGCAACACGTCTGATGTTAACGATAGTTTCAGTTAATTCAAGCTTGGATGCATCTATTTTACTACGCATTCCTTAATCCTCCCTTAGAACTTCAAACCTGCTTCACGAGCACCATCAGCTAATTCTTTTACTCTTCCATGATAAAGGAATCCACCTCTGTCAAAGGAAACAGTTTCTATGCCTTTTTCAAGAGCTCTCTTAGCAATAGCCTCTCCAACTTTTTTAGCTGCTTCTTTGTTACCACCATTTTCGATAATATCCTTTAACTCTTTGTCAAGGGAAGAAGCTGCAACTAATGTGCACTGATTTACGTCATCGATAATCTGAGCAGATATATTTTTGTTGGATCTAAATACGCAAAGTCTTGGTCTTTCAGGAGTTCCAGAAAGTTCTCTTCTAACTCTTTCGTGTCTTTTTAGACGTCTGTCTTTTCTGCTAGCTTTAGCCATTTCTTTTTCCTCCTCTCTTATTTAGCTCCGGTTTTACCTTCTTTTCTACGAACAACTTCACCTTCATAACGGATTCCCTTACCTTTATATGGTTCAGGTTTTCTCCATTTTCTGATGTTCGCAGCATAGTTACCAACAACCGCTTTGTCGTTTCCCTTAACTATAACTTCTGTTGCACTTGGTACTTCAGTTGTTATTCCTTCAGGATCCTTCATGATTACTTGGTGTGAATATCCTAAGTTCATCACTAATGTGTCACCTTGCTTTTCTGCCTTGTAGCCTACGCCTTCAATGACAAGTTTTTTTGCATATCCATTGGTAACACCTTCTACTAGGTTTGCAATAAGTGTTCTTGCAAGACCATGTTGAGCTCTCATTTCTCTGGCATCTGAAGGTCTTGATACTAACACCTGTCCTTCAGCTACTTCTACTTTTAAATCCTTGTTAACCTGCTGTGATAATTCACCTTTAGGTCCCTTTACAGTTACGAAATTTGTATCGTTTACTGCAACTTCTACACCGGCAGGAATAACAACAGGTTTAATTCCTATTCTAGACATCCTATTTTCCTCCTACCATACATAACAGATAACTTCGCCACCAACTCCAAGATTACGTGCTTCTTTATCGCTTATTACACCCTTTGAAGTTGAGATTATAGCAACACCTAAACCTCCCAGTACCTTAGGCACTTGGTCAGCCTTAGCATAAACCTTTAATCCCGGTTTTGAAATTTTCTTTATTCCGATTATAACTTTTTCTTTACCAACGCCATATTTCATTTTTACTCTGATTGTACCTTGAGCGCTGTCATCTATTACATCATAGCCACTGATAAAGCCTTCCTTTAGTAATATTTCTGCAATTGATTTTTTCATCTTTGATGCAGGAATATCCACTGTGGAATGACCGGCAGTATTGGCATTTCTGATTCTTGTTAGCATATCTGCTACTGGATCTGTCATTGTCATAACAGTAATTCTCCTTTCTTCACGTGGTTCCCTTTAGGGCCTACGCAACTTAACTTTTTACCAGCTTGCTTTTTTAACGCCAGGGATTTCACCCTTATACGCAAGTTCTCTAAAACATATACGGCAGATTCCATATTTCTTCAACACTGAATGAGGTCTTCCGCAGATTTTGCATCTTGTGTAAGCTCTTGTTGAATATTTAGGTTTTCTCTGCTGTCTTACCTTTTGAGATGTCTTAGCCATAATTACCTCCTACTTCTCAAACGGCATACCAAGGGCTTCTAATAAAGCTTTTGCTTCTTCATCAGTCTTGGCTGTCGTAGTAAATACAATGTTCATTCCTTTAATGGTATCCACATCATCATAAACGATTTCAGGGAATATTAATTGTTCCTTGATACCCATTGAGTAGTTACCTCTACCATCAAAGGAGTTCATGCTTACACCTTTGAAGTCTCTTACTCTAGGAAGAGAAAGATTGAAGAACTTGTCAGCAAACACATACATGTTTTCACCCCTAAGAGTTACCTTAGCTCCAACAGGCATACCCTGTCTAACTTTAAAGTTAGCTATGGATTTCTTAGCTTTAGTTACTACCGGTTTTTGTCCGGTTATTAGTGACAATTCCTTTACAGCACTTTCTAGAATCTTAGAATTTTCTTTAGCTTCACCTAAACCCATATTAATTGTAATCTTAGTAAGCTTCGGAATTTCCATTTTGCTCTTATACTTGAACTTTTCCATCAAGCTATCATATACTTGACCGTTATACTTTTCTTTTAATCTAGCTGTCAAAATCAACTCCTCCTTTCCTAGTCTATTACAGCGCCAGTTTTCTTTGACACTCTTACTTTTTTGCCATCTTCAATTTTAATGCCCAATTTAGTACCGCTCTTAGCTTTACCGTCATAGTACATTACATTTGAAACATCGATAGGCCCTTCAATGTGCTTTATTTCTGAAGCTGCCTGTCTTGTTTGTTTTTGATGTTTAGTCTGAACATTAACACCTTCAACAACTATTTTATTTTCCTTTGGCATTGCTCTAAGAACTTTTCCGGTTTTACCCTTGTCCTTACCGCTTATTACCACTACTGTATCATCCTTTTTTATACGCATTCTACACCTCCTATAATACTTCCGGTGCCAATGACACTATTTTCATAAAGCCTTTTTCTCTAAGCTCTCTAGCTACAGGTCCAAAAATACGAGTACCTACAGGGTTCTTATCGTTTCTGTCCTTTATGATTACAGCAGCATTTTGATCAAACTTTACATAGCTTCCATCATCTCTTCTGGCACCATGCTTAGTTCTTACTATTACTGCCTTTACTACGTCACCTTTTTTTACGACACCACCGGGTGTTGCATCCTTCACCGCGCATACGATTACGTCACCAATATATGCATACTCTCTGTTAGTACCACCTAAGATACTAATGCAAAGTAATTCCTTTGCGCCTGAGTTATCGGCAACTCTCAATCTGCTTTCTGTTTGTATCATGATCGTGCCTCCTTACTTAGCCTTTTCGATTATTCCGACTAATCTCCATCTCTTATCCTTAGAAATAGGTTTAGTCTCCATAATTTTAACCTTATCGCCTACGCCACACTCGTTGTTTTCATCGTGAACCTTAAACTTCGTTGTTCTCTTAACGGCTTTACCATAAAGGGAATGTCTTACGAAATCTTCGATAGCAACAGTACATGTTTTATCCATTTTGTCACTAACAACAGTTCCGATCATAGTCTTTCTTTTATTTCTTTCTACTGCCATAATACATCCTCCTTTCAATTAAGCCTTAGCTTCCAGTTCTTTTTCTCTGATTATAGTTTTAACTCTAGCGATATCTTTTTTAACTTCTCTCATTTTTACCGGATTTTCAAGTTGTCCGGTAACGTGTTGGAATCTCAGATTGAACAATTCTTTCTTCATTCTTTCCAGTTCAACAGTTCTTTCAACATCAGTCATTTCTCTGATTTTGTTAAGTTCCATTATTCGTCACCACCCTTTACATTTTCTTGTCCTTTGATGACAAATTTACTCTTGACAGGTAATTTATGTGAAGCAAGTCTTATTGCCTCTCTGGCTTGTGCTTCAGTTACACCGTCAATTTCAAACATTACTCTACCTGGTTTAATTACTGCTACCCAATATTCAGGTGCACCTTTACCAGAACCCATACGAACCTCTGCAGGTTTCTTTGTTACAGGCTTATGTGGGAATATTTTAATATATACTTTACCGCCTCTTTTGATTGATCTTGTCATCGCAACTCTGGCAGCTTCTATTTGGTTAGAGTTAATCCAGCCGCATTCTTCGGCTACTAGACCATATGAACCATAAGTAACTGTGTTACCTTTGGTAGCTATGCCCTTCATTCTACCTCTATGAACTCTTCTACGTTTAACGCGCTTTGGCATTAACATGGCAAGTTCCTCCTTTCTATATTATTATGCTTCTGTTTCCGCATTTTCATTGGAAACAGCTTGTTCTTCTACTTGTGGTTCTACTTTAGGGGCTTTTCTTACTCTTGTTGTTGCAGGTTTAACCGGAGCTTTTGCTTCCTTGTTAAATCTGTCGCCCTTTCTGTCAAAGTTTCTTTTTCTGTCAGTATTCTTTCTTCCGCCTTTTCTTTCCTTTCTATCACTCTTAGTGCTAGAAGGAACAGAGCTCTTAAGACCCTTGTCTAATATCTCACCATGGTTAATCCATACTTTTACACCGATTTTACCATATTGAGTATCAGCTTCAGCAAAACCATAGTCGATATCTGCTCTTAGTGTATGTAGAGGAACATTTCCTTCGCTGTATTTTTCATTTCTAGCGATTTCGGCTCCACCAAGTCTTCCTGAGCAAAGAACTTTTATACCTTTTGCTCCACCCTTCATAGTTCTTCCGATAGCCTGCTTCATAGCTCTTCTGAAAGACACACGTCTTTCTAAAGCTTGGGCAATGCTCTCAGCTGAAAGCTGTGCATCAAGTTCTGCTTTTTTAACTTCTTCTATAGAAATCTCTACTGTTTTATTTGTTAACTTAACAAGTTCCTTCTTAAGTTCTTCAACACCGTCACCTGATCTTCCTATTACCATACCAGGCTTAGCTGTCATAATAATAACCTTAAGGTTGTTGGCAGCAGATCTTTCTATTACCACTTTAGCTACTCCAGCAGCATAAAGTTTTTTCTTTACATATGCTCTTACCTTGTTATCTTCAACAAGATAATCAGCAAATTCATTTTTATTTGCGTACCACTTAGAATCCCAGTCTTTGATGACTCCGACTCTCAATCCATGTGGACTTACTTTCTGACCCATTCAATGAACCTCCTTCTTATTCTTTCTCTTTAAGAGTTACACCAACATGGCTGCTTCTCTTTAAGATCATAGATGCTCTACCTTGTGCACCGGCTCTCCACCTTTTCATTGTAGGGCCTTGATGCGCATATACTTCTGCAACATACAAATCGTCAGGATTCATATCAAAATTGTTTTCAGCATTAGCTGCAGCTGATTTTACAACTTTTTCAACAATTTCAGATCCTTTACCAGGTGTAAACTTTAATATAGTTAATGCCTCGTTTAAATCCTTACCTCTTACAAGGTCTGTAACAGGCTTTAATTTTACAGGAGACATTCTTACGTATTTTGCAACTGCTTTTGCTTCCATTTTTTATCTCCTTTTCCTATCTAACTTTAGATGATTTATCTGCAGCATGTCCTTTGTAGGTTCTTGTTGGAGCAAATTCTCCAAGTCTGTGACCTACCATATCCTCTGTAATGTATACAGGAACATGTTTTCTTCCGTCATGGACTGCTATTGTATGTCCAACCATCTGCGGGAATATTGTAGATGGTCTTGACCAAGTTTTGATTACTTTCTTTTCGTTAGCCGCATTCATATCATCGATAGCTTTTAAAAGCTTCTTTTCTATAAAAGGGCCCTTTTTAAGTGATCTACCCATTTTATGCTCCTTTCCTACTTATCATTTCTCTTCTTAACAATGTACTTGTCAGAAGCTTTGTTTTTCTTACGTGTCTTGTATCCAAGAGCAGGTTTACCCCAAGGTGTAACAGGACTCTTTCTACCAACAGGAGCCTTACCTTCACCACCACCATGAGGGTGATCGTTAGGGTTCATTACGGAACCTCTTACTGTAGGTCTTATACCCATATGTCTTTTTCTACCTGCTTTACCAATCTGGATATTACCGTGATCGATATTACCAACTTCGCCTATTGTTGCTCTGCATTCGATTCTTACCATTCTTACTTCGCCGGAAGGAAGTCTTACCTGAGCATACTTACCTTCTTTTGCCATAAGCTGTGCACCGTTTCCTGCAGATCTTACAAGCTGTGCTCCTTTTCCCGGTTTTAATTCAATGTTATGAATTATTGTACCAACCGGAATGTTTGCTATTGGAAGGGCATTACCAACCTTGATATCAGATTCTGGTCCTGAATAAATTACGTCGCCAACATTAAGTTTGTTAGGAGCAATTATGTATCTTTTTTCACCATCAGCATAAACTAGCAATGCTATGTTAGCCGATCTGTTTGGATCGTATTCGATAGTGGTTACTTTTGCAGGAATATCGTCCTTAGTTCTCTTAAAGTCGATTATTCTGTATTTTGGTCTTGTTCCACCACCTCTATGTCTTACAGTTATTTTACCTCTTGCATTTCTTCCTGAATGCTTTTTAAGAGTAACAGTAAGAGCTTTCTCCGGTTTGTCAGTTGTGATTTCTTCAAATGTAGAAACAGTCATGCCTCTTAAACCAGGAGTTGTCGGATTATATTTTCTAATTCCCATTCTTACATTCCTCCTATATTATAGACCTTGGAAGATTTCGATTTCTTTACTGTTTTCAGTAAGAGTAACGATTGCCTTCTTGTATGAAGCAGTTCTTCCAACGTTTCTTCCCATTCTCTTAAGCTTACCATTAACGTTCATGATGTTAACCTTTGCAACTTCGACACCGAAGATATCTTCAATTGCCTGTTTAACTTCAGTTTTATTAGCATTTACTGCTACCTTAAATGTGTACTTTCTGTTAGCAACCTCATCCATACTGAGCTCAGTAATGATTGGTCTAATAACTACATCGTAACCTGATTTCATTATGCGTACACCTCCTCGATTTTTTCAACTGCACTCTTTGTCAGAATTAAGCTGTTATGATTTATAATCTCATATACATTCATAGTTCCAACTAAAGCAGTTCTAACTCCTTGAATATTAGAAGCTGATCTTACTACGTTCTCATCCTTTACATCCATAATGATAAGAGCTTTTCTTCCGGCTTTAATATTTTCAAGAACCTTTATCATTTCCTTTGTTTTAGGCTGTTCAAACTTAAGTTCATCAATAACTATAAGTTCTTTTTCTAAAGCCTTTGAAGAAAGAGCTGAAAGCATTGCCAGTCTTCTTACCTTCTTAGGAACTGTATATCTGTAACTTCTTGGCTTTGGTGCGAAAACAATTCCGCCACCTACCTGTGTAGGATCTGTTGTGCTTCCTTGTCTATGACGTCCTGTTCCCTTCTGTCTGAAAGGCTTACGTCCTCCGCCTCTAACTTCGCTTCTTGTCTTAGCTGACTGAGTACCTTGTCTTCTGTTAGCTAAGTGATTTACAACTACAGTATGTACTGCATTTTCATTGGGCTCGATTCCGAAGATATCATCGCTTAGTACGATTTCTCCAGCTTCAGCACCTGCCATATTAAGCATTGTAATCTTTGCCATTAGTGCGTCCTCCTTTCTCGCTCAATTATTTGTCTTGACCCTTAATTGCATAGTGTACACGTACTAAGCCACCTTTTTTACCAGGAATAGCACCTTTAACTAACAATAGGTTTCTATCTTCAATAACTTTTACTAAAACTACATTCTGCACAGTAACTGTGTCTCTACCCATTCTTCCGGGACCTGCATTGCCCTTGAATACTCTTGATGGGTAAGTACCGGCAGCTAATGCACCAGCCAGTCTCTTATGCTTTGAACCATGAGTCATCGGACCTCTGTGATGTCCGTGTCTTTTGATGTTACCTTGTGTTCCTTTACCCTTTGAGATACCCGTTACATCCAGCTTCTTTCCTTCTTCGAAATCCGCAACAGTTATAACCTGTCCCAATTCGTAAACTTCACCATCTTCCGGTCTAAACTCTGCAACGTGTTTTTTAAGTGCAACTCCACTCTTTTCAAAATGACCAGTCATTGGTTTGTTGACTCTGTGTGGCTTTGTGTCTTCATAGCCTACCTGAACAGCATTGTATCCGTCTGTTTCCACAGTCTTAATCTGAGTTACTACCTCAGGTCCTGCTTCAATTACAGTTACGGGAACTACGTTGCCTTCTTCGGTGAAAATCTGAGTCATGCCGATTTTCTTTCCTAAAAGTGTTTTCATATCTTTCCTCCTAATTTCTTACAGCGGATTACTCTGGTTTGGCTTTTGCCCTCTCATGTAATCTTACTAAGGGGAGTACCCTTATCAATAATAAATTCTTAAAGCTTGATTTCGATATCTACGCCTGCAGGTAGATCAAGCTTTGTTAACGCTTCTGTTGTTTTTGTAGTCGCGTTAGTGATGTCGATTAATCTCTTATGAGTTCTTTGTTCGAACTGTTCTCTGCTGTCCTTGTACTTATGTACAGCTCTTAAGATTGTTACTACTTCTTTTTCAGTAGGTAGTGGAATAGGTCCCGAAACGTCTGCTCCGGTTTTCTTAGCTGTTTCCACAATCTTAACTGCAGATTTGTCTAACAACGCATGGTCATAAGCCTTTAATCTGATTCTGATTTTTTGTAATTCACTCATTCTTTTTCCTCCTATTTTGTACTGTTTTCGCTACGCTTGTACGGGAATTTATGCTGCCCTTAGCGTTAATCACTTGCTTCTTACACGCTATCGTGCGTTTCCTTAAGTTTCGCACAAATCAAAAGACAGCGAATACCCTCGCCCCCATCTGGTGGGGACAATTCTCAGTAGAAATTACCTGATAGCTCAGCAACTTCCTACCTCATCGCCTTTAGCAAGCTCCAATAGTATATATGAATAATTGTCAAATTGCAACCCCCTTTTATAAATATTTTTGATTTTTTCAAAAACATAGTTTACCAATTCAATAGTATCAAGCACTTGAAGGGGCTAACATCGCACACTTCTACTAGGGTTTCCTGTATCCTTATTTCCCTTTACTTAATCCCCGGTTTCTGTTATCATATATATATCAAAATGTTACTATGAAAGGAGATATGTATGAAAGATTTTTATGTATGCGGCGTATGCGGAAACGTTGTAGAGAAAATAAAGGACAGCGGAGTTCCTATTATCTGCTGCGGACAACCGATGAACAAAATGGAAGTACAAAGCACAGACTCTACAAATGAAAAACATGTACCTTTAATTGAGGTGGATGGCACTAAGGTAAAGGTAACAGTGGGAAGCACTCTTCATCCAATGACTAAGGAACATCACATTTCCATGATTGTATTGGAAACTGATAATGATATGAAGAGACAGTTCCTAGATCATGAAGGAGAACCGGTTGCATACTTTAATGTTTGCGAAGGGGAAAAGGTATTAAGAGCTTACGAGCTATGTAATATACATGGACTTTGGAAAAGCGAAGAATAGAGATTAATTATGGGCAGCTCAGCTGCCCATTTTTTTATACTCACTTACTACCGTTTCGGCAAAATATTCGGATGAATACTTTATAACGCTTCTGGCGGCATTTGATACAAGATTATCATAAACTTCAGGATTCATAAGTTCACTGATTTTATCCTTGATTTTACTATCCTCATTAAAGATAAGTCCGTTTACCCCATCTTCCACTATATTAACAAAGGCTTCATCATCCGGGCATATGACAGGTAGTGATGAGGATAAGGCTTCAATTACCGTTAAGCCTTGGGTTTCAAATCTTGATGCCACAATAAAAGCATGGCCCAATCTATAGTAATACCCAACCTCTTCCCAAGGGACTCTGCCTAAAAACATGATATTCTTTTCATAGCCTTTGGCTTTATTCATCAAGGAATCACGATGGGGTCCATCTCCGATTACTAAAAATTTAAGATTGGGAAAATCGGAAACCAGATCTTTTACATTCTCTACTATCGCATCAACATTCTTTTCCTTACTTAAACGCCCTATGTTCATACAAACAAAGTCATCTTCGGAAATTCCAAGTTTTGTTTTAAGCTCAATTACCTTCTTGTCATCTTCATCCACAACAAACTTGTTAAAATCAATTCCCGTAGGAATAGTTATCATATCCGATAAAACCCCATAATCCAAAAGCACATCCTTTGTCTTTTGTGTTGGAACAAACACCTTTTGGCACTCATCGGTAAATTCCTTGACATAGGTTTTAATAAAACCATTTGCTATTCTTTTAAAAGGTCTGAAATTTGTTACATAATCAACATAATCATCATACATGGTATGGTAAGTGTGAACATGGGGAATAAAGTCCCTTTTACCAAGGAATGTTCCCAATAGTCCTATGGAAAACTCAGTATGAGTGTGTATCACATCAAGATTCATTTTTCTGATTACATTATTTACTCTTCTTGGAACCAATATGTTTGCCAATCTGTAATCAGTCCCTTTTAAAACCTTCACCCCTGGAATCCTAAGGGTTTTCCCATCAAAGGTACTTAGCACCCCCTTGTCCCTTATAGTTACTATATATACAGTATGACCCATCTTTTCCAGTTCATTGGCCAAGCTATACACACTGGTAGCTACTCCGTTTATCTGGGGCATAAAGGTGTCTGTAAACATTCCTATGGTTAATCGGCTTGAATTTTTACCGGGTACTTTTTCCAAGTACTTTACAGTTCCCTCTCCTAAAACAAGTTTGTGAAGTCTGCTATGATAAACACCCCTCATTCTAAATCCGAATTTTTTAAGCATTTTTTCCCTGTCATGATCTTCCCCACCAATATAGAAGGTCATCTTGGAAAATCCTTTGTCTACTGCAAATTCTTCCGCTCTTTTAAGTAATTCACGACTTATTCCCATATGCCTCATTTCAGGAAGAACCGCCAGATTTTCTATGTAGCATTCACCACTTTCTGGTCTTTCCACCATGGTAAGGTATGTTATGAAGGCTTTGAACAGCTTAATGTTGCTGTATTTTCTAACAAGGGAAAGCCTTTCCGTTGAGAAACCATACCTAAGCTCCTTCCAGTCAAGAACGATAGCACCAACAACTCGTCCCTCAAATTCGGCAACAAAAAAACCTTCAGCTTGATGTTTGGGCACCACCTGAATGTCCTGTAAAAATTCAAGAAGCAACTCCTCCTCATAATCAAATGCCTTTGCATACATTTTCTTAAAGGTCTTCATCATTACTTCTGTTACTTCTTTATAGTCTTCTTTTCTGTAATTCCTTATACTATATGTCAAACCATTTCCTCCGATTAATATCCTTTAAATAATTTCCATATAGATACATATTACCATACTTTACTATAACTAATCCACCTAAGTTAATTTACAAAGCATTAATTGTATTGGACATATTCAAAAACTGCTATACCAGAAGGTGTAGCAGTCATTTAATTATTCAATGTCCATCAATCATAATTTTACACGATCCATTAACTTTAGTATTTTGTAATTGATTGTAAACTTTCCATTTATTAAGACTTTCCGTAAGTTACATAAACCAATAAAGGCTTTCTGCATTTTATATACATTGTCACAATAGGCCAACATATTAGTGCCATTAATTCCTTTCATATGATCAATGTAAACATCAGAATTAATAAATCTAACAACCTCAGGGTTATAGTACCTACTCTGAAGATAGTACATTCCCGTTTCAGAATCGTATCTATATCCTTTGTATCTATATGGTAGAGTACGGTGGTTTTTTATAACCGCCCAGCATAACTAGGCAAGGATGATTGCAGTAAATATAAATACAACTATAACTAATAGAATATTTTCACCATAATCTTTTCATTTTTCTTTTCCATTAGGCCCGCCTACTATTGTACTATCTAAGTTTACAACTCAAACAAACCGTTACTACCCTTTATATGCATAGTTAGCATACTTTGTATCCATTTCCCATTGCACTACAAATGGATTTATTTCGATCAAAGCAAATAGTCGAAAATGATATGCTGAACATTTCTTACGAAGAATACTATCACATCAATCTATTATTTCATTCTACTTCGAATTCTGAAAGTTTATACTCTACCTCATTTATCGTAATAACATAATCTTCATCCATCCTGCCTATATATGCATAATACTCAACTATTGTTTTCCCGTTAAACGGACCGTCTTTATGACAAATAAAAGTCGAATTATTGTTATCTGATAGATTCAGTTCATTATTTATACCAGCAGATATGCAGATATAATTATCATCTGTGCTCTCATATCCATAAACAATTGATATAATTCCTTCAGTCTCATAGGACGCATACTTTATATACTTCTTAGTCGGGAATTTCCATCCGCCTTCACTTTTAACATAAATCTGCGTCGTTTCGTCTGCTAAAACAATAGCAGTTTCTGTTCCTTCAATAATTTCATTAATTTCATAACCATATTCATATTCAAATGCATTTTTCGGACTTGCAAATGTATAGAATAAATTTTCTATGTAAAACACTCCGAAACTGAATACAATTAACAGGACTAAAATTATACTAATTGTATAGAACTTTTTTTCCGTTTGGAATTAATCTTATTAACAATCCAAATTGCTGTACATATTAATGTTCCGAACAGTATGCAAAACATCGCTTCTCTTAGCATAGTATCCTCCTTAATGAACAAAGCCTGGTGCGAATCCTTGAATTATAGGTATGGCAACTGGTGAAAATCCGGCACTAGTACTTATTACAGCAATTGCTAGAAGTGTGCCCGGGCCTACCGACCAATTATAATATTCTACATAAGCCATCCCATTTTCATCAATAATCACTTCATTATATTCCGATTCTATCTCAAACGTAACAATATTACAGCTTAAAGATAAATTCCTTTTACCTATATTACCATTCGGGCCTATAGATATATTTGCTCTATCAACTATAATACCTGCTTTTGATGACTGACAAATTATATCATGGGTAACATAAGCATTGATAATCGAATCTTGATTTCCATAACTTTCCAAAGTGGCGATTTCACGTGTCCCCGTTCTATATCCACCAGTATATTTATTATAATACGTAGCACCTAGCTTTGGTTTGTCATATGTAGAAGTAGCCGTAGCACTTGCTCCGAAAATTGTTTTATTTGAACTGGCGCTAGAAGCACCTTTAGATCCACTTTTGGCTTTGCAGTAATAGAGTATTAGTGCAATAGGATTGAACGATCTACTTCCGCCACCACCTTTATAATGAAGTTTGCCTGTTGGGTCACATAAGTTAGTAGGATTATTTATACAATAAGCAAACATATTACATCCTTGCACACTACCGCCTATTCCTGAAAGTAATATATCCGCATTAATAAACCTACCAATCTCAGGGTTATAGTATCTACTCTGTAAGTAGTACATACCTGTTTCAGAGTCATACCTGTAGCATCTGTATCTGTATGGGTTTATTACTCCTACTGTGTTAGCTAATGTTCCATCTATTCCTTCAAGTTTTCCCCAAGTGTCATAAGTATATGATACTACTTCCGTTCCTGTACTATCATATAAGCCTGATATATCTCCCTGAGCATTTCTAATGTAGTAGAATTCTGCTCCATTAGGATAGGTAGTATTTGTAAGGTTCATGCTTATTAGCTTACCCGAAGCATCATAAGTATAGTATATAGTATTTGTTCCATCTGTTTCAAGGGTCACTTTATCTCCTACAAGGTGATAATCAGTTGTAATTCCATCTACTGTCTTACTAGTCCTAATACCGCCGGCATTGTACATGTAAGAGATACTCTGATTTGTATTCGTAATACTCTTTAGTCTTCTACCTACTTGTCATGTATACTCATAGGAATCATCCTTTTTTAGGTTTCCTTTTGTATCATAAGTCATAGCTTCCCATCATATTCTTGCCCTAAATTCTAATTACCTCCTGATAAGGATCTCGAGTATCTACCCAAGCTCCTTAACTTTTACTTCCTATTCGATTGTTTCAATCTTTATTATTGCTTTTGCATGTTTTAAATATGTAATACAAAACCTTTTCCCACTTTCGCTCAGCTTATTAATTGACATTACCTCTTCATGAGTCAAGTACATGTACATAATCATCTCTTTGTTTTCAGAAAGGTTTTCAAGCTTCAAACTGTATCTACAAGTACTGTGGTTTTTATATAACCAACTAAACACTTCCCTATAATTCTTTGTACCGTTATGATAATGCTTTGTTTTCAATACTTTTACATTTCGCCTTATAATCTTTTTTCTAAAAACATCAAGCACAACTAGAAAATCTGTACGAAAATATTTAATATAATGAATCACCAAACTAGGTAATAGAATCAGCAGCAGAAGATTATTATGCGAAAATTCCACAAAACAGTTTAATACCACATAAGCAATAATAAAAACAACAACGTATGAAATCAATAGCCCAACACTATTTACTATATATGGTCTTATTCTTATATCTTTTCCCATCTTATCCATTTTTATCTCCCACTATCGATTTATTTCACTTACCTTTAAATAAATTCTTCCATTCTTCACACCATTCCTTTGGGCTGCTCGTAAATCTACCATACGTTGCTACACGTGCTTTATATATGAATAAAGCAACTGCTATAACTAAAATCACGTAAAACACAGTACGTAACGTTTTAAAAATGTAACTATTTAACGGTAATTGATAAACTATAATTTCTTTCCCCTTATCATATCTTACCAATTTTTCTCTTCCCAATCGATTTTTAACACTATATAACGTGCCATCAGAAGAAAAAAACTCTCTAGTTGTGTCTATATCATATGCCACACCTTCGGTATTGGCTACAATTGTACTCAAAAAATTACCTTCTAAATCCATTGCATATATTTCATCAGTTGTTTGAACCACTATTAAGTTGTCCCTATTCACTTCGAAGAAATATATCTCACTGCCATCTTTAAGGTATATAGTTCGTATCAAATCATCCTCTTCATAAACATCAATTTTACTGTGTTTACCAACATAAACATTACCTTCTATATCTACTCCATAGCCACTCATAAAAGTGCATATCGTATCTGATAACTCAACCCAAATAAATAAACCGTGGATTGGTATTATAATAAAGCAAGAAATAGCTAGTACTTTAAAATAGTTTGTAATCGTTTCCCTACGGGAATTAACTTTACTCATTTTACTATCTCCTCTACATTAACTGATTTTACTGTCTAATTCCATAGAAATACTCTGCTATAAACCATTCCTGCGTGTCCCTCTACAAAAGGAAGGAAACTATAACCAACGAAGCCTGTAGCGCCATAATATTGGCAATCCAAAACCATCGCCCCTTCTGCTCCTATTGACGGTCCAATAAGCAGATTGCCCGAGCCTCTCGCTTGCAAAGATACTCCGTTCAAATCTTCTATTGTTTTAGCATTAGTAACTTTGCCGAAAAAAGGACCAACTAAGTTGATCCTTGCTTAATCTTTAGCCCGGTGGCCATATCATCTTACGCTTACCTAATAAATGAAAATGCAAATGCTTTACTGTTTGGAAGCCATCTTCACCACAGTTATTAACAAGTCTGTAACCATTTTCAAGTCCTAAAGTTTTAGCTATTTCAGGAACCTTCATCATGATATGTCCCAAAAGCTCCTTGTCTTCCTCTGCCACGTCATCTAGTGATGCAATGTGTTTCTTTGGAATTATCAGCACATGCACAGGTGCTTGAGGTTCAAGATCATGGAAACAAAGAATCTTGTCATCTTCATAAACAGCATTAGATGGAATTTCCTTATTCGCAATCATACAAAATATACAGCTCATATTCTATCCTTTCCCGACTATTTCACCTAAACAGCCGTCTAAATATATATCTAATAATTTAACCCTGACAAATTCCCCTACCAGTTCCTCATTATAGTCTGTATATACTTTAATATAGTTGTCGGTAAAACCTGCCATAAGACCTTCTTTTGTTTTTTCTTCAAAGAGAACAGTGGTTATTTTATCTCTATTTAGCCTTCTAAACTCCTCTGATTTCTCTTCCGCCAGTTTAAGAAGTCTATCAATTCTGTCATTCTTTATTTTACCATCAATCACATCATTCATCAATGCAGCTTTAGTACCTTTTCTTTTTGAAAATTTAAACCCATGGACCTTCCCAAATACTGCCTTTTCAATTATCTCTAAACTGTCATTAAAGTCTTCTTCCGTTTCACCGGGGAATCCTACTATAATGTCTGTGGTAATGTTATATGTTTCATCAAAGGACCTTAGCATCTTTACAATATCAAGATACTCCTCCCTTGTATATTTCCTGTTCATATTCTTAAGCACTTTATTACTTCCACTTTGCAAAGATAAATGCAGATGATGACAAAGCTTATCATATTTTAATAGGCTATTTATATTTTCCTTTGTTACAACAGTTGGCTCTAGGGAGCTTAACCTAACCCTAAAATCACCATCTATGCTGCATACCGCCCTTATGGCATCTTCTATATTTAAATCAATATCACGGCCATATAGGGCTGTATTTATTCCCGTTAGAACAATCTCCTTATATCCCTTATTAATCAAAATCTCTGCTTCTTTTTTTATCTCATCTATTTGCCTGCTTCTAACCTTACCTCTGGCATAGGGTATTATGCAGTATGAGCAGAACCTATTGCAGCCTTCTTGTATCTTAATATATGCCCTAGTTCTTCCCTCAATGGAATTTACCATGCCCAAATCCTCATAATCTTTAAGTTCATCATAAGGAAGAACAGTAACCCTATTGATATCTTTTTCCTTTAGCTTATCCATGGTCATTTCATATATCTTTGATTTTAAGTTGTTCCCTATTAAAAGATCTATTTCCCCAACATTGATTAATTCATCCTTGGACATTTGAACATAACAGCCTGTAGCAACCATTATACTATCAGGATTAAGCCTTTTCATTCTCCTTATATATTGCCTTGATTTTCTGTCGGCCAAGTTGGTGACTGTGCATGTATTTATGACATAAACATCTGCAAATTCATTTTCCTCCACGGTAAAAAAGCCATTCTTTTCGAATTCCTCCCTAATGGCCTGGGTTTCATATTGATTAACCTTGCATCCTAAAGTATGAAAAGCAACCTTCATTATTCTTTCCCTCCAACTAATGCACACCACATTCCATCCTTTTTTACTTTAATTGACTTAAAACCATTATCAATCATAGCAGCTGTTACCTTTTCCTCCTGCTCCACCAATATACCGGAGAAAATAGCATGACCACCTTTCTTTAAATGCTTAAATGCATCCTTCATAAGTAATATATCAAGCTCCGCAATTAAATTGGCAACTAGAATATCACACTTAAAATCTATACCCTTAGTTAAATCTCCTTCAATGATTTTAATATCAAGCCTATTCATTTCTATATTTTCCCTGGCAGAAATTACGGCTTCCTTATCAATATCAACGCCAAGTACTTCCTTAGCACCAAGAAGTTTAGCTGCTATTGCAAGAATACCCGTACCGGTACCCACATCCAAAACATCCATATCTTCTTTTACGTATTCTTCCAAAAATTTTACGCATAGGGATGTACTCTCATGGGTTCCTGTACCAAAGGCCATCTTAGGATCAAGTATCAATACTTTTTCATCTGCCTCTTTAGTATATTCACACCATGAAGGGCATACTACAATTTCACTGCCTATTTTAGTAGGTACAAAGTATTCCTTCCATCTGTCCTTCCACTCAGAATCCTCCCTACTAATATATGAAATGTGCGGAAATGCTCCTTTGATAAGTTCAAGTTTTTTAAATCCTTCATCGGATTTTTCGAAATACATTGTTATACTAGGCTTAGCATTTTCTTTATCAATTATATCCTGATCCACAAAGTCCCAGTCATAAGAATGCTTCTTAGTCAGTAAATCTTTAATATCTTCAGGGTCATTTACAATATATTCATATATTCCTAGGTTAGTAAGAATTATTTCCGCTTCTTCAATATTTATATCTTCAATCGTTATTTCAATATATTCCATTATTCCTCCAACTCCATTTTCTATGGACGAATATATATTAACACATATTCCCTGTCAATGGAAAATTACTTTTAAATACTCATCACCTATTGTATAATTGTTTTGTGATATTAGAAAGGAAAGATTATGGATTTAAATGCTTTAAGTATAGCTTGTAATAATTGTACAAATTGCCAATTGGCGGAATCAAGGACCAACGTGGTGTTTGGACAGGGAAATGAAAACACATCACTGTTATTCATCGGAGAAGGACCGGGGGAACAAGAGGATCTTTCTGGAATTCCCTTTGTGGGTAAATCCGGGCAGCTTTTTGATAAAATGTTAGAAGCCGTAGAACTAACCAGGGATGACATATATATCGCTAATATCGTAAAATGTAGACCCCCGGGAAACAGAAATCCTAAGACCGAAGAAATACAAAGCTGTATACCATATTTATATCAGCAAATCGAATTAATAAATCCTGAGATTATAGTTTGTCTCGGTAAGGTGGCTGCAGAAAATATCATTCATGATGATTTTAAAATAACAAAGGAAAGAGGCCTTTGGCATTATATGAACAACCGCCACTATATGGCCACATACCATCCTTCCTTTTTGTTAAGAGACCCCTCCAGAAAAAGTGAGGCATGGTCGGATTTTAAGGAAATAAAGAACGCTTACAGACTACTTAAAAAAGATGGTTCAAATTGAACCATCTTCGTTATTTTCTTGAGTTTCCACAGAAAGCTTCTTCTTTTCCATTTTACTTGCTATAATCATAAATCCTATACCCGGCAATCCAAAAATATTGGATATTATCATTGAAACTATAGTATTATGCTTACCGGCAAGAAGCACCGTACATATGTAGATATAGACTAAGCCTATCTGCATGGCAATCCATGGTAACACCGGTATTATAAACAGTAAGGGCAGAAGAGAAATAACTAAAAACATCCACCTGGTGCCATTATATACAAAGCTATTATCATCAACTTCGTCTTCTATTATTAATCCCAGCATATATATATTCCAAACCGGTATCCATGCACGATATATATCTTTTAAATCTTTGGCCTTCATCATTTTCATTATGCCGATACAAAAAACAACATAATATGCCAATAGAATAATCGCAAAAAATGCTAATATACCAATGAAAAATGCCAAAACTTCCGCATCCATATGATTAAAATCATTGTAATAATAATATCTCATAAATTTTCTCCCCTAAAAACAAAAAGATGACATGCATGATGTCATCTTTAATATTAAAGCTTTATTTTTCTTCGTCGTTACCGCCAACATTGTAGCTTGGAGCCTCAAAATCTTCCGCCTTCGCTTCTTCTTTTTCAACTGTTTCAAACTCAACATCCTTGGCTTTTCCGTCTCCAAAGCTAGTGCTTGTATAGCTACCTGCATCAAAGTTTTGATCAGTTCCCTGACTTGCTCCTGAATACTCTCCGGTAAAAGGCTCGCACACTCCGTCCATTTTACCTGCCAAGATCATATATCCTATACCAGGAAGACCTACGATTGAAGTTACAATCATTGAAGTCATGGTACCATACTTCTTAGCCAGTACAGCATTACACATAATCAAATAAACATAATATGCAAGAGGTATAATTCCACCTATTACAGGTATAATACCACTTACTACTCCGGCAGCAATACCGCCCAATGCAATTATCCATTTAGTTCCATCAAATACGAAAGCCTCATCTCCTGCTTCCTCTTCGATAATTGAACCGATAACATATGCATTCCAAAAAGGTATCCACGCACGATATCTATCGCCCATTCCTTTAGCTGCCATAATCTTAGATAAACCGATTGCAAAAATAACATATGATGCAACGGCAATAATAAGAATGAAAAACCCTAAAAAAGCTATAATTCCTAAAATACCCATTGCATAAGCATCATTTTCATAATACATAATAATTCCTCCCTAAATAATTCGCATTTTGTATACCAATAATATAACATTATCGGTTAAATATTGCAAGCTATTTGCGCTCCCACCATGGCATTGTTTAATATTAGCTTAATATTTGCATCCAAGCTTTTCCCTTCAGTCAAGCTTTTAACCTTATCAAGTAAGAATGGTGTTATTCTCTTTCCGTTAATTCCAAGATCAATACATTCCCCAAGTGCTTTCCTAATAACTATATCCATCTCTTCAAAAGGAATCTCATCCTCTGCCTTTATGGGAACCGCTACTAACGTGGCACCCTTAAGGTTAAGCTCCCTTTTAATATTAATAAATTCCGCAATCTCTTCAGGGTTATCCATCCTAAGCTCCGCCTTGTTGCCGGATTTTCTGCTATAAAAAGCAGGAAACTCATCAGAGCCATAGGTAATTACTCCCACCCCGGCGGTTTCTAGGTATTCCAATGTGGCTGAAATATCAAGAATTGATTTTACTCCGGCGCAAACAACGGTAACATCGGTATTTTTAAGTTCTTCCAAATCCGCCGATACATCAAAACTTTCCCCTGCACCCCTATGCACGCCGCCTATACCTCCGGTAACAAAGGTCTTTATCCCAGCCATATCTGCAACTATCATAGTTCCCGCTACAGTAGTAGCACCATCCAATTTCTTGCTAACCACATAAGGAAAATCCCTTCTGCTGACTTTTACTACCCCTTTTGCTTTCGCTAGATATTCAATTTCATCGTAGCTTAATCCCACTACTATTTCACCCTTAATAATTCCGATTGTAGCAGGAACCGCTCCTTCTTTTTTAATCACATCCTCCACAGCTAAAGCCGTTTCTACATTTTTAGGATATGGCATACCATGGGATATTATTGTTGACTCTAAAGCCACAACAGGCTTTCCTTCATCCAATGCTCTTTTTACTATTTCATTAATCCTTATATTCATATTAAAAACCTCTTTTCTTAACTTCTTCTATTGTTAATTTTTCATTTACAGCCGAAGCAGCTTCCATGGTAATTCCTGCAGTAACTATTCCAAGAACCGCAGTCTTAACTACATCAAATTCCATGGCCTTACCAAGTAAAATAGCTGCACTAAAGGAGTCACCCGCTCCCGTTGCACTAACAATATTTCTGTAATTAGGTTTAACAAAACCTTCTTCTTCATTGCTCCTATAGTATACACCATCTTTATTTAAAGTAATATATATTTCTTTCACTCCCTTAGATAGGAAGTAGCCGCCTACTTCATGCAAGTCATCATTGTCATTTATTTCCATTCCTGACAACACTTCAGCTTCTAATATATTAGGTTTTATAACATCAAACATCCCGATAATATTCTTTGCCCTAACTGCTTTACTTGCAGAAACGGGATCTAAAAACAGTATCTTATCCGAATATTTTTCACAGCAATATTTTAAAATTTCTTCAGAAAAATTACAATCAAGGGCTAGTATCTCTGCTTTTTCAATTATTTTATTTTCCCTTTCAATAAAAGCCTCATCAATCACATCTATTATGCTCATATCACACATGGCAATTTCCATGTCCTTATCACCGTTTAATACCGACATGTATAGGGCGGTACTTTTGCCATCAATTAATTCGATGCCGTCAGTATTAACATGTAGCTGCTTCAAGGCATCTACAGCCCCCCTGCCCAAATGGTCATTCCCTGCAACAGATACCATACTAGGTCTATGTCCTAATCTAGCCAAATTTTCTACAATATTTCTTCCAACTCCTCCGTAATTAACAGAAATAGATGCAGGATTTGAGTCATGCATCTTTAAATCTCCTAGGGGAACTCCCTCTATATCAATATTAATACCACCTATCACACATACTCTTAACAAAAAACTATACAAAGATACTACCTCCTATAAACTCCCTTAATATGGAATTGTTTACTATGGCACTGTCATCATCTATGGCAACAAAATATCTTAAGAATTTGAGCATTCGCACCGCTTCTGCATACTCAGGCTCCTCTTTTTTAATACTTTTAAGTAGGGGTTCTGCATATTTTTTTAATACAGCTATCTCATAAATGTGCACCGAATTAAATAAAACATCTGCTGTATCGCTATAAGGAAAAATATTTTTATCCTCCCCTGCTCTAACCTTTGGCCATTCTCTGATTGTTTTTTGAGCACTATGACCACGATATTTATAGTCCCTTACCATTCTCCTTAACATTCTTTCGTCTGTCGTCGGTATCCTATTATGCAAATCTATATTCATCTGTGTAAGGGGACTTATATAAATCTTAAACTTATCCCCTTCCTTGATAAACTCTGTTAATTTCTCGTTCAATCCGTGTATGCCTTCAACAACCATTATTTGGTTTGGTTTCATAATCATTTTTCTGGTACCGAATTTCTTATGTCCGGTTATAAAGTCAAAAACAGGCAAATCCACCTCCTCACCGTTTAACAAGCCATTCATTTGATCATTAAAAAGATTTGTATCCAAGGCTCTAAGATTTTCATAATCCGGTTCTCCCCTTTCATCCAAAGGAGCATCTTCCCTTTCCACAAAATAATCATCCGTTCCAAGATATACAGGCTCCAATCCATTAACCCTAAGCTGTACTATAAGGCGCCTTGCAAAGGTTGTTTTACCGGAAGATGAAGGCCCCGCTATCAAAATAATTCTCTTACCCCTATCCTTAATCATATCAGCAATTTCGGCAATTCTTTTTTCATGCAGAGCTTCGGATAACTGAATTATATCTCTGCTTTCCCCGTCTTGTATCTTTTCGTTTAAATCCGCAACAAAATTAATTCCTAACAAATTATTCCATTTTGTCTGATTTTTAAATGCCTCATAAAGCATTGTTTGATCCTCATATTCAGGTATAACATTTGGATTCTCCGGTTGGGGATATCTAAGCAATACTCCCTTGCGATATTTGCGCAATTCAAAATGCTTTAAATATCCTGTGCTGGGCACCATATATCCGTAAAAATAGTCCTTGTAGTCTTCTAAGGAATAGAACTTAAGAGTCCTTGCTTTAAGATTTTTGGTTAACAGCTTTGTCTTTTCCGAAAACCCCTCTTCCACCATTAAAGCCACCCCTTCTTCAAAGGAATACTTTTTTTCTATTATGGGAAGATCCCTTTCCGCCAATTCCTTCATTCTGCTTTCTATTTTTTCCACATCCTTGACATTAAGTTCTTCAATGGTTTCTATATCAATATAAAGGCCCTTGTTCAATGAATTCATTATGCCCACCTGAACATTGCCCAAAATATCTTTTACCGATTTTAGGAATAACAGAGACAAGCTGTATTGGAAAATCAGATTTGCACATTGGGTTCTCATATCTAAAAATTCCACCGTACAAGCCTTATTTATCACATATGTGAGCTCTTCAATTTTATTATCGACCTTTGCCGCAAAAACAATATATGGCAATTCATCTGAATATTTTTTGTATAATTCTTCTATTGTGGTTCCCTTGGAAACATCCAATTCTATAGGACTTTCATAAAGCCCTTTAATAAGCTTAATATCCATAAAAACTCCCCTTGTAAACTGATTTTATGAACTCAGTTTATCACAGCAAAATAGTTTAGTCAATCAACCTGATAGCAACGACAGCACCGCTTATACCTATTATCAAAAGAAATATATTTAGGTATATATTATTGCCGTCCCCCGTCTTAGGGGCGCTCATGTCGGCATCTTTTTTTACTTTAGTATTTTCTATTTCAACCTTTACAGCATCCTTACTGTTTATTTCAAACTCATATTCATTTAAATCAATTAAATATCCGTCTCTTGGTTCAATCTCTTTTATATAGTAACTTCCAAAAAACAAGCCCATAGATAATGCTTTACCGGATTCTCCTGTAGTTACCTTCTCAATTAACTCATCCTTTTTGTATATTATCCCATCAAAATTAATAATATCTTTCCCTGCAAAAATACCAAAAGTAACATCACCCAGGGGTTCCTTCGTTTGTGCATCGGTTTTAAATATTTCAACACAACCCTTTAGGCTGTTATTCACCATCCTAAATTCATAGGTATCTCTGTAATCAGTTACAATTGAAAACGACTCCCTAACATTGTTGATCTCATAACCCTTAGGAACCTCCGTTTCCATCAGTTCGTAATCTCCGGGAATAATATCATCGATAAATATTTCCCCCTTATCATCGGTTATTAATGAAAAAACAGCTTCGGGATCTCCCCTTTTGAATATTTCAATCTTAACCCCGGGTATTGGGTTACCTTTTTCGGTGGTTTTAATAAACCTAAAACTAAAATACGGTTTATTTTTAAAGGTTATAACTCCGGAATTCTCGTCTCCCGAGGGATTAAAGGCCAGTCCATCAATCTCGTCAAGCTTATAACCATTAGGTGGTTCAACCTCTTTTACAATATATTGTCTCCCCGCCTTTAACAAATCCTTAATTATAACCCTTCCGTTTTCGTTGGTCAGATAAACATCATCTTCCCCTCTTCTTTTTGTAAGCTCTTCTCCGGTTAGGCCGTCATATATTTTAAAGCCAGTGTTTTTTAGAGGCTGTCCGTTATATTCATCATATTTTTCTATGGTCAAATCCACCGTTTTCAATCGATTTTCCACAGTAATCTCTTCCGTTTCCATATAATCTATTTGCACCTTTATGACATCATTTTTTTCATATCTTATGGGAACATTCTCTTCAGTAATCTCATAATCACCACAAATCAAATTATCAAGTTGAGCCCAACCCCTATCATCAGTTTTTATATTAAACACCATATTATCACTAAGTCTTGTAACCTTAAAATCAACATCTCCGATAACATCATCTTCTGATATTTTATGTATTATAAGATTGCCCTTGGGAAGCTCTCCCCGTACCCTTAAATACATTGGCATATTTGTTTTGGTTCCTGTCATAAGGGTTTGCCTATGGCTTAAAACAGAATCCCAAATTATCAAAGCATTATTAACATTATCGGGCACCTTATATCCCTTAATAATCTCACCATTCTCCAAAGGACTATCACTGGTTATAGTATAGCTGCTTCCCTGTCTTGATATTTGTACCTTCCCATTATCAGTAAATATATCAACTCCCGTTTCATTTGTGTCATTTAACACAACCCGATATTCATTTTCACTGATTCTGATAAGGTTATATGTTTTTATACCCGCCAAAGTGTTTGATACAAAGGAAGGATAATTCTTCGCATTGTTCAAATTGTTAATTATCCAATTATAGCATTTGAGAGCAGGCTTTGCCCTGTCATTGACATCATTGTTATAAAAGAGGCTTTGATAATAATGGTTCCTGCCGGAGCCGGTTAAAACCCCTCCGTTTTTATCAATAAACCTTCCTGTAAATCTTGTTGTTATACCTTGATTAACATCTCTCCTTATCCCTTCTTGGAATTCCCATATAATTACCTGAGCTGCCCAATACCAATCATCCGTATTGGTTCCGGGAACAGGGGAATTTTCATATAGGTATTGGGGAGAAAACATGGCAGTTGCCGTTATCCCTTCCCTTTGATCCTTGGGATAGAACTTCATGTAGCTGGCCAAATCAATGCTGGTACCGCCATAGGTAGCTGATGTATTGGTATCCACCCTATGCTCTAAGCAATAGGCCACCTTATTGATTCCACCATCCCTAACAAGATGGTACATTTTATCTTCAAAGACCTCGTCATGCTTTAGGGTTCCCATGAGCCACCCTACAGAATTATAGCAATAACCGTTATAATAACCCGTCAGATGATATTTTGAACCGTCATAACCCCTAAGGACATCACCTTCTAACTGAGTGGCACCATAGCAGACTTTTGTTGATCCCGTCAGTAACAAAACCCCAATTATTATTAAAAGGACGATGGATGCTTTTTTTATTGCATTTACCATAGCTCTCCTTTCCTAGTTTCCCTTGTTTACGACTTCATATAATATATCACAATATCTATCTTCCCCCTTAAGCCTAATAACCTCGTCTATGAATCTTCTTCTCCATTTATCCCAAGTACTTCTACTGGCATATCTAAATATGACATCATCATAAGGAACAGAATGCATAATATGCATCAAAACTCCTTTTCTGAACTCCAAAGGCACTACAACAATGGCAGATTCAACAATTTCAAAATACTCTTCCAGCTCATTTATCAACTCCTTCCTATTATCAACCCCTATATCAAAATCCTTTAAATATTTCATAACTTGTTTTTTTTGCGGGTATTGCTTAATATAGTTAATTACCTCATTATGTTTAAGCATTGAGCCGCAGGTTCTATATTTGTTAGCCATTTAATCACCTCCAAAAATAGCCATCGAAATGAATCGATGGCAAGAATTTAATTCCCCTTGTTCACGTATTCCATAAGTTTTTCACTTAAAACCTTGGCTTCATTTACGTGTAATGTTATGCCTCTGCTCATATGCTCATGCTCCTCATCCCAGTCTCTTATATCCAGCTTTGGTTTACCTCCATTCCATGCAATCACATTGAGCTCCTTTGTCCATCCTGTGGGGTATTTGTTAATAACACCTAACCTTTCCACTACCTCATAATTAATATCTGCTAAACCTGTCATTCTTCTCTCCTTTCATAATATAATCTGTATTTATAAGATAACAAAACAAAAAAAATTCCACAATGTCTAACCGTACTCATTGATTACTCTTTTATACATAAATTTTGCAAAAAAAATAACCTGGAATAATAGGTTATATTATGTTAAGATTTATTAAAAGGAGGCTTGCTATGAAAAACTACGAATCAGCAGAAGATTATCTGGAAGCCATATTGATGATTTCCAAGGAAAAGGCTTATGTTATAAGCAAAGATATAGTTGAAAAAACAGGTTATTCCAAACCTAGCATTAGTATAGCAATGAAAAAGCTCAGGGATAAGGGACTAATTAATATAGATAATAATCATAAAATAACTCTCACAAAAGAAGGCTATGATATAGCAACCCAAGTGCTTGACAGGCACGAAACCCTAACGATGTTTTTTAAAAAGCTTGGAGTAAATTCCATAACAGCCGCAGAAGATGCCTGCAGAATGGAACATTTTTTAAGCGAAGAATCCTATAGTAAAATAAAAGAATGGATAAAATAAAAACTACCCTTCAGTTTTGAACTGAAGGGTATATTTTATTACTCAACACTGAAGTTTACGGTTTGATCATATTTCCCATCTATAAACAGTTTAACCATATAGTCTCCCACCGGCCAACCATCATACGGAATTGAAAGGCTGAAAACCAAGGAAGTGGTAGTATCCACAGATTCCACCTCCACACTGTCGATGAATACTTCCTCATCACCATCCATGTAATACCACTCCGCTCCTGCCATGGTTTCCTCAGGGGCATTGGCTAATTTGGCAGTTAAAAATATTATAGGTGTATCCGTAGCAAAAACATCCGTAACCGTTATGGGTTCATAAGTTGCTTCATCCACAGCTGACGCCATATTAATATCCTGATAATTAGCAGTGGTAACACTGGCAGAACAAGCAGACAACATAAATGCAGCCATTAGTATCATCGCTATAAGTGCCATATTAAATTTTTTCATATTATGGTCCTCCAAATTCTTCTTAATTTATAACTTCATAATAAGTATATCATAAGTAATTTGAATTACCAATACCTATACCGCCATTATCAGAAACCAAACCGGAGGTATCAAAAGAGCCGGTAGCATATTTAAAGTTTTAAAATCCTTTAACCCAAGGATGGCAAATCCGGAAGCCGCTATTAAAAATCCCCCCACCAGCGAAATTTCCGTAAGCAGATCCCCCATTAATAAATTCTGCAAAGAAGCGGCTAATAAATATATGCTTCCCTGCCATAAGAATAAAACTCCTGCAGCGGCAGCTATCCCGATTCCATATGTGGAAGCTAAAACTATGGATGTCACAAAATCCAAGGTGGCGTTGGTGAAAAGATATGTATGATTACCATTTAATGCCGCTTCCATTGGCCCCAATATGGAAAGTGTGCCTATGCAAAAAAGCAATATTGCCGTTGATAATCCCTGCCCCAAATTACCCTCCTTAGAGTACTTGTTTGTCATCCTATTAAATCTTTCGTTAAGCTCAAGGGCATTGCCTATTAAGCTACCCAAAGCAAGACTAACAATAAAAAGTACCGGATATATACTATTTGGCATATTTTGTATAACTGCGTTAAAGCCTATTCCAAGAGCCGCCAATCCCATAGCATTGTATAAGCAGTTTTGATATTTTTCTTTTATTCCTTTTCTTAGCAGCGAACCTATAATACTCCCAGCTATTATCGTTCCCACATTTACTATTGTCCCTATCATTTCACCCTCCTCAATATATGAAATAATATCATAGCAACCCAATTATTACAACTTTCTTAAGTAAGATTAAGAAAAAATGATAATTTTTCATACTTATATATATTGATTTTACAATATGATATAATCTTTTCATATTATGGAAGGAGTTTTATATGATTAAGTTAAGCAAAGTATCAAAATTTTATTCAAATCACGATACTGTTAGCACAGGATTCTCCAGATTGGACCTTGAACTAAATATGGGAGAATTCGTTGTTATAACAGGAGAAAGTGGTTCAGGAAAATCAACTCTTCTTAATGTAATCTCCGGTTTAGACACCTATGAAGAAGGTGAAATGTTTGTCAACAACGAAGACACCAGCGGTTACACCACAGAAGATTATGAAATGTATAGGAAAAACTATATAGGTAATATATTTCAGGATTTTAATCTGATAAACAGCTACACCGTATATCAAAACATAGAATTAAGTATGCTTTTATGCGGAAGAAAAAAAAGCGAATGCAAGGAAAGAATTAACGAACTTATCGAACAGGTGGATCTGAAGGAATATAAGAACACTAAAGTATCAAAACTTTCCGGAGGACAAAAGCAAAGGGTTGCCATTGCCAGAGCCCTTGCAAAAAATGCACCTATAATAGTGGCAGATGAGCCTACGGGCAATTTGGACAGTGCTTCCGCGAAAAATATTATTGAAATTTTAAATAGAGTATCAAAGGACAAGCTGGTAATAGTTGTAACCCACAATTATGAACAAATCGAACCTTATGTTACAAGAAAGATAACAATGTCGGACGGCAAAATCATCGAAGATAAAAAAATATCAAAGGAAATTTCAAAGTCGGACGACACTAAAGACATGGAAATAGGCAATCTTTCATTTCTCAATCAATTGCGCCTTGGAACCAGGAATACATTTAACCTGCCCATGAAGTTTATATTACTCCTTCTTATCTATTTGTTCATGACATCGGCAGTGTTAGGCCAATATTCTTCCTTTGTTAATGCCGGTCATCAACAGGATATTTTGGGATATTCTCCGTATTTTACAGATATTAGTCCCGAGAGAATAGTGGTTCAAAAAAACGACAAGTCGGAGTTTACCGATTCCGATTATATGAGGCTTTCCGAAATCGAGAATATAGACAGAATAGTAAAAAACGATATCATTTTGGATTCAAAGGCTTCAACATATGGCGATGATTATTATTTCAACGGTCCGGTTTATAGCTTTGACAATGCCAAGACCAAGGAAATAACCTACGGCAAAATGCCGGAAAGAGAAAATGAGTTTATAATTGAAGTAAATAAAGAAAGCTATTATTATGATGACTTAGTTAATAATAGAGAAAAATATTTTTCCGATTCATTCGAATTAAATGATGACAACTCGGGAATTTCACTGACCGGAGAAAAACTCACTTTGACAGGAATTATAGTAAGTAACGATAAGCTTTCAATAAGCGATATGGGATCTGTGAATTTCTATGTGGATGACAGTTATGTGAAAAACATTACGAGATCATTTTTTGCACGAAACGCAGAAACCGTCTTGAATTTCGACGGAAAAACAATTCAGGTTCCGGCAACTGGGTATACACAGGTAATAAAAGCATCAGAAACCGTTCCCGAGGGTAAGGCATATATACCTGAAGAATTCAGATATAACTATAAAAACGGGTATTATAGCAATAAGCCTTTAAGCATTGATGTGGAAACAATATATTTTGAATCAAGTATAAATCTGAAGGTGGACAAGTACTTTACCGAGAAAACAATTAACCAATATTTCGGAATTGACAAGGACTACTATTATGATTATTCTTCGACAATATTCATAAATCCTAAGGATTTCGACACCCTTTTTGACAAGGGATATTACCAATCAACTGTGTATATGAATGATGAGAAGAAATCCGACGAAACTAAATCAGCTTTGGTGGATGCAGGCTACAAGCCACTATTAATGAAAGAAGCCTTGACCAGTTGGACCGGAGAATTCGACTTTGTTCTGAAACTGATTTCCGGTGCTTCTCTCATAATAATCATACTGGTACTGTTCTTCATTACATATTTTGTGATCAGGCTTGTAATGAAGTCCAGAAATACATATTACTCCACCATAAGAATTCTGGGTGGCACAAAGGAGAATTGTGACAGGCTAATTAAAATAGAATTATTGACCATTCTGGTTATAGCTTATTCCATTGTACTGGCATTAATATATCTTGTGCACTTTGGTTATATTGACATAATGGTCATTGCCGAAATGATTTCATTCCTTACAATAGCAGATTACTTTATACTATTTGCGATTTTAGTCTTTATTTCTTTAATGATCGCGAAGCGTTATTCCAAACAGCTATTTAAAAAGAGTGCCATGAGTACATACAGAGAGGAGGCATAAAATGATAAAATTACAAAAACTAAACAAATTTTATAACAGAAACAGATCAAATGAAATTCATGTAATTAATAATACCAGCTTGGAGCTTCCTGATAGTGGACTCATAACCTTTTTAGGGCATTCCGGTTGCGGAAAAACCACTTTACTAAATACAATAGGCGGTCTGGACAGACCTAATTCGGGGAGGGTATACATCGACGGCAAGGAGCTTACCCATAAGACTTCCGGCAAGATAGATACCATGAGAAACGCCTACATCGGATACATATTCCAAAACTATAACCTTATCGAAAACATGACAGTATTTGATAATGTTGCCTTGGCTCTTAAAATGGTGGGTATAAAGGATAAAGAACAGATCAAGGAGCGAGTTAATTATTGTTTGAAATCCGTGGGTATATATCAATTTAGAAACAGGAGGGCGAATGCCCTTTCCGGAGGTCAAAGGCAAAGGGTGGGTATTGCCAGGGCAATAGTAAAAAACCCAAAGATAATAATAGCTGATGAACCCACCGGAAATTTAGACAGTAGCAATACCATTGAGATTATGAATATTATCAAGGCCATCTCCAAGGAGAGACTTGTAATACTTGTAACCCACGAAAAAGAGATTGCACATTTCTACTCCAGCAGGATTATCGAAATAGTCGATGGTTCGATAGTAAACGATCATGAAAACGACACTGAAAACTATCTTGATTTTCAACTGGAAAATAAAATATATCTAAAGGATATGCCGGTTTCAAGGAGCTTAAAGAATGATGATATCAACATTAAGTATTACAGTGATAAGGAAAGAGAAGTTGATATTAAATTTGTAATAAGGGGTAATAATTTATATATAAATACCGGAGGCAAATACAATGTTATAGATGAAGAAACAAACATCGAAATGGTAGATGAGCACTATATCAAAATGGATAAAAGTATATATGAAAAATCAACCTTCGAATACGGCAAACATATCAGTGAAGGCTTTCATCCAAAATACACTTCGGTTTTTAATCCCATGCACTCCCTAATTAACGGCTTTAAAAGCATAGGTAGTTTCAGTGTTATTAAAAAGCTTCTACTTTTCGGATTTGTATTAGCCTCGATGTTTTTATTCATGGCAGTAAGCAACATAGCGGGCATCAGCAACATAGAAGAAAAGGATTTTTTGACAACTCAAACAGATTATATAACAGTAACAAATGCCAGTAGAACCCCGGAGGAGTTCGCAAAAATCGAAAATCTTTCAGGAGTTGATTATGCGCTGCCGGGAAACTCTGTAGTAGCTCTAAATATGCCTATGAACGACTATTATCAGACTGCCAGCGCAATGGCCACCTTTAGCGGTTCTTTAGCTTCAAAAGATATATTAAAAAGCAGTGATATAATAATGGGAGCTATGCCTAAAGCTGAGAACGAAATAGTAATAGATGAAATGATTGCAGAAAAATTTATAGATAATAAAACGGGAGAAACCGCAGGCATTAATAAAAAAGAGCAATTAATCGGTAGAACAATAAAAATATCCGGATTGGATGATTATATAATAGTCGGCATATCAGGCACAAATTGTCCGGCCCTTTATGTGGACGAATCCCAATTTATGTTAATACTTACTCATACTAATGTGGGGGATACTTCAAATGGAGCAATGTATGAATCCGGTGAATATATTACGGAAGAAGAGGATGGCAATGTGAAAGATATGCAATTTCTTCCTGAGGATTATACTTTGAAGAGGGGAAGTTTGCCGGAAGCTGCCAACGAAGTAATTGTAAACTATAACCATCGTTGGGATATGAAAATAGGAAAAACAATAGACACTAAAATGAACAACGAAAAGCTTACTGTGGTAGGGTATTTTGAATCAAAGAATAACGATGATTCATACTATGTTACCAGCGAAACCATAAAAAATGACTACATAAGCAAAAACAAATCCATAACCCTTTACCCCGGCGACAATAATCAGCTGATATCATCCCTTGAAGAAGCTAATATTAAGTATCAGGTGAATTACGACAACGATAGGGAAACCTATACTGACAGATTAAAAAAATCCATCAGGGCCAGCTTAATAGCTGCGGGGATTATTCTAGGAATATCCCTTCTGGAAATATTCCTAATGTTAAGATCTTCCTTCTTATCCAGAATTAAAGAGGTGGGAACGCTAAGGGCCATCGGATTAAAGAAAATTGATATATACAGAATGTTTACGGGAGAGATAATTGCAATAACCCTCATAACCTCCATCCCGGGTATCGCCTTAATGTACTACATACTTGAAAATGTATCCAAGATACAGTATTTGGAAAATCAATATTTGGTAAATCCAAATATCGCGGTAATATCCTTTGCATTGGTATTTGTCTTTAATATAGTTATAGGTCTATTACCTGTATTTAAAACCATGAGAAAAACTCCGGCTGCAATTTTAAGCAGAACGGACATATAAACTTACAACAATTAAAAGAAGGTTCCACGGAACCTTCTTTTAATTTTCCCTAATTGCTGCAGCATTTTTTACTATCTTCTGTTTTTGGCTTCACTCTGCTCTTGATTATGCTTCTTGTTAACAAGCCAAGGAATATAACACTTATAAATATATTAAATCCGCTCGTCATGTCCATACTTGATGTCCCCTGTGTAAATATTTGGAAACCAAATCTAAAAACAAGCATATTACATATTGTTCCAAATACCAGGGCCATAAAAGCCGCCGATATAACATATATTGCCGTTAATTTCTTACCTATAGTCTTTGCCAGAAGAACCACTGTAGCAGCATTTGTGATCGGTCCCGCAAAAAGGAAGGCAAAGGCTGCTCCGGGACTTATTCCTTTTATTAAAAACGCCACGGCAACAGGTATTGATGAAGTGGAACAAATATACATAGGTATTCCAATTATTATCATCATAATTATTGATATTATCCCCGTATTAAGTCCATAATTTATAAAGAAATCATCCGGTATAAACGCCGTAATAACACCGGCAACCATTACTCCTATTACAAAATGTACGGCAATTTCACTCAAAAATTCGTCAAATGCATATGTGAAAACATCCTTTATGGATTTTTTCTTTTTTACTTCCCCTTCATTATTATGACAACAACAGCAGCTCTCTTCCTTCTTGGTAATCTCCTCTTTACTGAAAACATTCGTTATTACTCCTGCAAATATCCCTGATAAAAACGCAGCTATTGCCCTAAAAACAGCCATAAAAGGACCCATCATCCCATAGGTCGCTATAAGACTATCCACTCCTGTTTGAGGTGTAGAAGTCAAAAAAGATATAACAGCTCCGTTTGATGCTCCTGTTTTTTTCAGCTCTATACTGGTGGGTACAACTCCGCAAGAACATAGGGGCAAAGGCACCCCCACAATACTGGCTAATACCACTGATCCCAAAGAATTCTTGCCCACTGCCTTTATTATTCTTTCTTTGCTAACATACACATGCAGAATTCCCACAAACAACAAGCCCAAAACCATATATGGGGCCATTTTTATATATATATCAATTAAATTGACAAAAAAATCTATAAACATCTCTTCTCCTTTATTTCATTAGTTTCTTAATCGTAATCAATAATTCGTCCACTACTTCTTCCTTACCGTTTTTAATATCATCAACAACGCAGCTTTTAATATGCTCGGATAAAAGCTCTTTGTTAAATGAATTGAGGGCAGATTGTATTGCCGCAACCTGAACCAAAATATCAGTACAGTAAATATCATTTTCCAACATGTTCTTCACCCCTCTGACCTGTCCTTCTATTCTGTTTAATCTATTGACCAATGCTTTTTTCTCTGCCTCATCCCTATGCTTATATACTACACATCCACATTTATCCATTTCTACCTCCTTATACCCTACCGGGGTATCTCTTGCTTATACTATATACCCTAAGGGGGTATATGTCAAGAAAAAAATATAATGGGTTTCCCCATTACATTTCCTTGCCATTTATTTTTATACTAACACCTTCGTAAATGGGTATTACTATACTCTCTTTCCCAGCTATCACTTCTCTTACTATACTTCCTGACAAGTCCTCCCTTATGTTGATAAATAAAGTGCTGTTTGTTTTCGCCATATTAAATTCACTCAGCTGCTCTTCTTGAGCTTTTTTGATAAGCTTTTTATCTAAAACACTATCAACAACAGGAAGATTTTCTTTAAAGCAGTTCTTAAAATCCTCCTTTATTCCGGGAATAAATTCTTCCGGTACCTTGCTCTCCGTCAAAACATCATTTAAAAGGGTAGTGTCCAACAAAACAGGATCTTCCAATTCACTTATCTCTTTTATTCTGTTATTTATGCTTTGGACAATATCTTTGTTTTCCTTCCCCAGGTTTTCCTTAATAATATTTTGGAAGGAAATCTTTTCCTCTTCGTTTGTCTTTTTAATGATACATCCCAAACCTTTTTCCATTAACATCCCTTTGGGATTCTTTATATCCCGGGTAAAATATGTCAAGGAATCCGTATCACCGCTTCTGTTATTAAATGTCGGAAAAATAAATCCATTATCGGGAGCCTTTACCACCCAATCTCTGATTCTGTTACCTATTCTATTTTCTTCCTTTATGTATCCTAATCCGGGTTTGCTCAATTCTACGGGACATATGGAACATATAATGTAATTGTATACCTCCGATGATTCATCCATTTTAAAATTGTCTTTGGTTTTGGTTATAACATCGTAAACATCATGATAAAGAAGAATCAAATAGTTGCCCGAGTAACTATAATTCTCTATAATCAAATCATATAGGCAGTCTATCAGTTCTTCATTTTTAAGACCACTGTCCCTAATTCCCAGCAATAATCTTTGTCTGCTTTCCTCCACATTATCCTGGGGAATGAATTCCAATTCCAATAGATTATTTCCGATTTTCCCCGCTGTGGTTTTCTTTGCAATATCAAGATACTTATTGAATTCACCCGATTCAAGGTTTAAAAAGGTTTCATTAAAAGTTAATACCTTTTGTTTATCATTATTAATATAGCAACCTGCCATCCTTGTAAAAGTACATTCCTCTTTTGTAAATCTTCTCCTAAGTTCCATCATGTCTTTTTTAGTCATTCTTTCTACCCCTATTCATGCATTTAGATTTTAATTATACCAAAATTCATAAAAAAATAACACATTTATTTATATTGCGTTGTAAATACAACATACTAATTTCTTTTTATATAATATAATCGAAAAAAACAGGAGGATATTATGATCAGAAAAATAATTCAAATAGATGAAGAAAAATGTAATGGCTGCGGTGCATGCGCCGAAGCTTGTCATGAAGGCGCAATAGCTATGGTTAACGGCAAAGCTAAGCTAATAAGAGACGACTATTGTGACGGACTTGGTGATTGTTTGCCGGCTTGTCCGGTTGACGCCATCAGCTTCATAGAAAGAGAAGCTAAAGCCTATGACGAGTCGGCTGTACAAAAAAATAAGTTAAATAAACAAGGAGAAAAGCTACCCTGCGGATGTCCCGGAACCGAATCAAAAAAAATAAGTCATGAAAGCAGCCCTATATATATTAGGGACGATGAGATTCCGTCACAATTATCCCAATGGCCGGTTCAGATTAAATTAGCTCCAATCAACGCTCCATATTTTAGCGGAGCAAATCTGTTAATAGCTGCTGATTGTACTGCGTTTGCATATGGTAATTTTCATAATAAATTTATTAAAAACCATGTGACCCTAATCGGTTGTCCTAAACTTGACAGTGGAGATTACACAGAAAAGCTGACAGAAATAATAAAAAACAACGATATTAAAAGTGTCAAAGTTGTGAGAATGCAGGTGCCCTGCTGCGGCGGAATAGAGACAGCGGTTAAAAACGCTTTACTAAAAAGCGGTAAATTCATTCCTTGGCAAGTAGTTGTCATATCCAATGATGGACGAATACTAGAATAACAATAAAAAAAGACCATAGGTCTTTTTTTATTACATTCCGCAGCAGCCTGTGCATCCGCTACAGCTGTGTTCTGTTTTTTCAATTTTGCCTTCTTTATTGTAATAGTCTTCAATAGCCGCCTTAACAGCTTCTTCCGCCAATACGGAGCAATGTATTTTGTGCTTTGGCAAACCATCCAAAGCTTCCACTACAGCCTTATTCGTAAGCTCCAATGCCTCATCTAATGACTTTCCTTTTATCATCTCCGTTGCCATGGAGCTTGTGGCTATGGCGGAGCCGCAGCCAAATGTATTGAATTTGACATCTGTGATTATGCCTTTGTCAACCTTGATATATATCTTCATGATGTCTCCGCATTTGGCATTACCAACTTCACCCACACCATCGGCATCCTCAATTATTCCTAAATTTCTTGGATTTCTGAAGTGATCCATAACTTTATCACTGTATAACATATTCTTTCCTTCCTTCCTTTAAATCGTTCCATATCGGTGAGATGGAGCGCAGATAAGCCACCACTTGGGGTATTACTTTAACCATATGCATAATTTCCTCTTCGGAATTGTATTCACTCAAAGATATCCTGAGGGAACCATGGGCTATTTCATGGGGCAGCCCCAGGGCCAGCAACACATGACTTGGGTCCAACGAACCGGAAGTGCAAGCAGATCCTGATGATGCGGAAACCCCCTTGTCATCTAAGAGAAGCAATAATGATTCTCCCTCAATACCCTCAAAGCACATGTTAAGATTTCCCGGCAATCTGCTTATAATGCTGCCATTAACCTTAGCGTGGGGAATCTTTTTCAGCTCTTCCATCAAATTATCTCTCATTTTTGAAATATTTATTGTATTTTCTTCCATTCCGTTATTGCTTTCTATCAAAGCTGCAGCCATACCCATAATAGCCGGTACATTTTCGGTTCCTGCCCTTTTGCCCTTTTCCTGTGCTCCCCCTTCTATAAGACCGGTAAGTTTGATTCCCTTTCTCACATACAAAGCACCAATTCCCTTAGGTCCATGAAATTTATGAGCTGACATGGACAGCATGTCTATATTCATTTCCAAAACATTTATAGGTATATGCCCTACAGCTTGAACTGCATCGGTGTGAAAGATTATTCCCTTTTCCCTGCATATCGATCCAATTTCCTTAATCGGCTGTATTGTTCCTATTTCATTATTTGCAAACATTACGGTAACCATCACCGTATCATCCCTTATGGCCTCTTTCAAGTCCTTTATCCTTACTAATCCGTCTTCATGGACGGGAAGCAGCGTTATCTCAAAGCCCTGATTTTTTAATTTTTCCAATGGATGAAGTATTGCATGATGCTCAAAGGCAGTGGATATTATATGCTTTTTATTCTTCCTTTTACCAATTTCGGTAGCAGATAAAATGGCCTGATTATCGGATTCACTTCCTCCCGATGTAAAATAAATCTCCTCGGGTTTACAGTTTATAACCTCTGCGATGCTTTTTCTGGCCCTTTCTATTGCTTCCAGTGCCCTCTGGCCCTTCTCATATAAACTAGAAGGATTTCCGTATTCATTTTTCATATACGAAATCATAGTATCTATTGCAATTTCACTCATTTTTGTTGTAGCTGCATTATCAGCATATACTCTCATATTCCCTCCTTTATCCTATCTATTTAATAGGATTTTATCCCAAAACCATAGCCGCCCTAGGCGACCGGTTTTCATTTTATCAAATCCCGCAAGGTAACGTTTTCAAGATAGCCGTCAATAATATTGTCCAGCTCCTTCCATAAGGGAAGTGTCAGACATACATCCGAGTTCTTACATTCACTTACTCCATTGTTTAAACAATTGACGGGAGAAAGATTACCTTCTGTTAATTTTAGTATGGCTCCCACAGTGTAGTCTTCCGGCGCCCTGCTAAGCTTATACCCTCCGTTTTTACCTCGCATACTGTTTACATATCCGGCTCTGTTTAGTATGGACACCACCAGCTCCAAATATTTAACAGATATACCTTGTCTTTCTGATATTTCGGTAAGCGAAACATATTCTTTACTTTTATTTTGGGCTAAATCCAGCATCACTCTTAAGGCATATCTACCCTTAGTTGATATCATCATATATTTGCCCTCCTTTATTATCCCTATACTACCATAGGAATTAGGGGAAATCAATATGTTTGCACAAACTTCACAAATAAAACAAAATTCCCGGGGTACTTAAAGCCCCGGGAATTTCCAATAAATTATACATTAAGAGATTATTATGTAATTAGTACTTCTAATACCTTAATTTCATCATTATTCTGCCACTTATGAAGATTTTTTTATTACATAAACAAATCTTTATATTACATTTGACTGAATTATTTTATCATCTGATAAAGCAAGCCCTCTTTTTTGCTGTACCATACCAGCTGTCCTCTCTTATGCTTTGAAAATTCCACACTTAATGACCATTCGGGATAAAGCTTTACCAAATCTATTTCCGATTCATTTACCAAAGCAACAAACATTATGTAGTCTTCTTTAGTCATGGGATGATCCCCCATGACTCTTATATAATCATCATATTTTTCGATATTCAATTCTTGGAATTTTTCTGCCTTTTTTAGTTTGCCCGGCTCGATTCTTCTTCCACAGCATGAAATTTGGGAATTGCCTGTTGCCACGGTAATATTACCGCAGCTTGGACAAATATGATATTTGGCCCTTTTCATGTTACCGCTGTTTGTTTCATTTATCATTAGCTCCCCCTGAAGCAGTTCTCCAACATTCGCATTTAATACCGATGACAAATCATTCAAAAAGGATACATCCGGAGCCCCAAGACCCCTCTCCCATTTGGATATGGTTTTATCACTTAAACCCAATCTGTCAGCCAAATCCTTTTGTGTCATGCCTTTTTCTATTCTTAAAAATCTTATAAGTTCTCCGGTTTTTATATTGTTCATAAGCCACCTCCTTATTTAATCTAACAAATAAGCTATACTTATTCAATAAACTAATCGTAGAGTAAAAAAAGCCACTAAAAGTGGCTTAAACAGAATATCTTATGGAATCCTTCATGTCCTTGGTATCTATAACTTTATTATGTTTTATTTCTTTTTTGTCCAGATCCTTTAACCCTTCAGGAATTTTAACCTTTGTTTTTTCGTTGACCTTGGAAATGGCCTCAAAACCATCTCTGCCCTTCTCTATCTTTAAAGCATCTGCCACATTTTCCGCAAATTTATATGCGCTTGCCGTTGATGCTATTATAGTTTTCGTGGCATCCTTAGTGGCATTTATATAATCCATATAAACAGAATATGCGACGGCTGTATGGGTATCCATTAAGTAATTTTCTTTATCAAATAAATCCTTAATGCTATTGGTAACCTTGTCCATGTCTGCATATCCGCCAAAAAATTCGTTCAAATTTTCCATTACCTTCTGAGATACTCTATACTTACCTTCAGTTGAAAGGCATTCCATATATTTTTTAATCTCTCCCCCATCCGATTGGGAAAGATGATATAAAAGTCTCTCTAGGTTACTGGAAATTAAGATATCCATGGAAGGAGATGTGGTCAAATAGAAGTCTCTTTCTATTGAGTACTCCCCTGTATTTAAGAAATCCGTTAAAACCTTATTTTCATTGGAGGCACATATAAACCTATTTACAGGAATTCCCATTTTATTTGCATAGTATCCTGCCAATATGTTACCGAAGTTTCCGGCGGGAACAACTATATTAATTGCTTCCCCATACTTTATTTCTCCCCTTTCCAAAAGCTTTATATATGAATATACATAATATACAACTTGGGGAACCAGTCTTCCAATATTTATTGAATTTGCAGATGACAATCTAACGCCTTTATCTGATAATTCCTTGGCAAATTCTTCATCATTAAATATTTCTTTAACACCACTTTGGGCATCGTCAAAATTACCGTTAATGGCAAACACATGGGTATTTTCACCTTCTTGGGTTACCATTTGTCTTTCCTGTACCTGACTTACCCCCTTGTTTGGATAAAACACAAGAATTTCTGTGCCCTCAACATCAGCAAAACCTTCCAATGCTGCTTTTCCCGTATCACCTGAGGTTGCCGTTAATATGCATACCTTCTTTTTTTCATTTTCTTTTTTTATGGATACCGTTAGAAGATAAGGTAATATTGACAGCGCCATGTCTTTAAATGCCGCTGTAGGTCCATGATATAGCTCCAGAAAATAGCAATTATTTGTTTTAACAACCGGAACTATTTCTTCACAATCAAACTTATCATTATATGCTCCATCTATACAATACATCAATTCCTCATCGGTAAAATCGTCAAAAAACGATTTTAATATCGGAAATGCAATTTCCTTATAGCTCTTGCCCATCATATCCCTTACATCAAATGGTAATCCGGGAATTTCCTCCGGAACATAAAGACCCTTATCATCAGCTAAACCCCTAATTATAGCCTTTGATGATGAAATCTTTAATTCACTGCCTCTGGTACTTTTATATATCATTTTAATACCCCTTTTTAAATGGAGCGGGTGAGGGGAATCGAACCCCCGATTTGAGCTTGGGAAGCTCACGGTTTACCATTAACCTACACCCGCAGTTTAAACTAATTTGTTTGATATTATACAATCATTTAACCATTGTGTCAAACTTAAAACAGTTCCTTTTCCTTATCCATGGCATCCTTTATCATTTTTGGTATAATTCTGCATTTTGTCTCCGAAACCGAAGCCACGGAAACTCTAAGTCCTTTATCAAGGGGTACAATAAAAAGCCCTTCCTTTTCTAAAATACCGCTAATCTCATCCGGATTGTCACAGGGAACTGATATAAAGAAACCTGCATCAAAAGGTACGGTTTTCAGGCCGATTCTATTGGCTTCTTCTTCAAAAGCCCTTCCTCTTTTTATTAGCATTTCCCTGAAATCAGCCCTCTCAAAATCAACCAGCTCCAATAATTCCCTATCATTAAATATTTTTTCGATTACTGTTTGCGGAGCTCTGGCGCAATTTGACCATGAACCTCTGCCGGAATATGAGCACACCCTTAGGAATTCATCGGCAACAGCTTTATCCTTTGCCATGCAAATCATAGCTCCGCATCTAAACCCATAAAAAGTAAAGGTTTTAGATGTGCTATAGGCAATTATAGGTAAAATATTTGTATTAAGCCCTTCCAGTAAAGGCATAAATTTCCTATACTCCTCTTCATTTCCCGCAAAGTCAATATATGCAACATCTACCAAAAGAGCAATTTTTCTTTCCTCATCAACTTGGTTTAAAACCTCTATCACACTGCTCCAATCCTCTAAGGTTAATGAATAACCTGTTGGATTATGCGCCGGAGTATTTAATATAACTACAAGTTTTTTCTGATCTCTTAAAAGTCTTTTTACATTGGCTTTAAAGGATTCGATATTAAAGCTCCTGTTTTCGTCAAAAAGCTCAAAGGTATCAATGCCCCTACCTATTTCTCCCGCAATGGTTTTATATGGTGACCAAAACCAATCGGATGTTAACACCCTATCTCCAATGTCAGAGTAATTGGCTATTGTGTTTCTAATCGCTCCGGTTCCCCCGGGAGTAGCCACTGCTTCCACATAAGCGTTTGGAATGTATTTACCAAAGGCCGCCTTTTTTATAGCCTCCCTGTAGCCGGATGTCCCGGCAATAGGTGCATATTCTGCATATTCCTTTGGTTCAAGCATTTTAACCGCTTTGTCAACGGAAGAAAGCACCACCAGGTCCCCATCATCATCAAGTAATGCTCCAATGGTACCGTTTATTACTGCTTCCTTACCCTTTTCTTCAATCATTTTTTTTGCTCTGGTACTAATTCCAAAGATTTTATCCTCCATCGGGATATCTCTCCCGTTAAGAGCCGCAAATACACCGTCCTTCAAATTATTATCCCCCTTAGTAATTTTAAAATAATTTATACTCTTACCCCTAGAACTAAATTTTTTTTCGTATTCCGTCATCACATTATTTTTTGCCATATCCCCTTTGTGCAAATCCCTGCTGAGTTTACTTAGAGTAATATTCTGAGAAATCGCTTCCCTCAACGAATATTCGAAAAATTCATCGTTATCTGTCTTGAATTCTATAGTGCCGTTTTGGGTCAAAATATGAAAATAGTTGATAATCTTATTCCTATGGGTCAGTCTCTTCTTTGCCAGTCGTTTTTTAGGCCAAGGGTCACTGAAATTCAAATAAATGCCTGAAATTTCCCCTTCACCAAACCATTCCTTTACATCATCTACAAATCCCGGAATAAAAAACAAATTATCGATTTTTCCCGCCAGCTTTTGTAATGCTTTGTATAAAACACTTCTATTACCTTCTATCGCAATAAAATTATACTCGGGATATTTCTTTGCCATTTGGCAAATAAAATCCCCCTTTCCGGCTCCTATTTCCAGATATATTTCCCCATCATTTTTAAATAATTCTTTCCACTTACCCAAATAACATTCAGGCTCGAATATTAATAAATCCTCATAGCTTAATAGCTTATCATCGACGTTTTTTATTCTTCTCTGTCTCAATTTTATTTAAATATTTCCTTTCTTCTTTCCAATGCATATATCAGAGGCATTCCCAACGCATAACAAGCTATGGCTTCTCCTCCGGCTACCCATAGCATACAAGCCCAAAGGGAAACATCTACTCCGTATACATAATATAGGAGCATACCTATCACAACACCATTTACTATTATCGGAGGTAACGGTACCAACCATTTGTGATTCTTTAGCTTATATGAACCGTAAGCTGCAACCAGTGTGGCCAAGCTTCCCAGCACCATGTCTATCACTCCCATGGGGCTAATTATATTTGCTATCAAACACCCTATAAAAAGGCCCGGTATTGCCGCAGGTGTAAACATGGGAAGCACAGTTAATGCCTCAGATATTCTTATCTGCATAAGGCCATAACTAAAAGGTGCTATTGCCATGGTTAACACCGCATAAACACTGGCAATTACCGCCGCTGTAACTAATTTTTTACTACTCATATTAACCTCGTTCCAATTATTATTATTAAAAATATAGCCAAAATAAAGGCTGCCAATAAATCTCTCTTGGTATACCTTATTTCATTCATTCGTGTTCTGCCTTTTCCCCCTCTGTAGCATCTAGCTTCCATAGCCATGGCCAAATCCTGTGCTATTCTAAATGCACTTATAAAAAGGGGAACTAAAATAGGTATCAAGCTTTTTGCTCTTTTTATAATTCCTCCGGTTTCAAAATCAGCACCCCTTGCCTGCTGGGCTTTCATGATTTTATCCGTTTCTTCCAGCAGTGTAGGTATGAATCTAAGCGCTATTGTCATCATCATGGCAATTTCGTGACTCGGCACATTGAGCTTTTCCAAAGGCCTTAGTAATTTCTCTATACCGTCTGTTAAACTAAGAGGTTTTGTTGTTAATGTTAATAGGGATGAGCCAACTATTAAAAGCACTAATCTGGCCGCCATAAAAAAGGCTCTGTAAACACCCTCATAAGTTACGGTTACTATACCAAAGCTGAAAAGAACCCTTCCGTCTATCATGAGCATATTAATTATAAAGGTGAAAATAATAATTACAAAAACAGGTTTTAAACCTTTAAATATAAAGCTTACGGGCACCTTTGAAACCAGTATTATCAAACCTATCGAGAAGGTTGCCAACAGGAAGCCATAAAAATTATTTACAATAAAAAGCTCTACTATGAACATTATAGTAGCAATTATTTTAGTCCTGGCATCCAGGTGATGTATTGATGATTTTCCAGGATAGTATTGACCTAAAGTTATATCTCTAATCATCTTTAATCTACCTCTTGCCCTTGATGTATTTTTTTATTCCATCAGAGGCAACAACAACATCAAATACATTACCATCTATTCTTTCATCTAATGATTCCAACCTCTTCATGAATTCTGTAATTTGTGGAACATTTAATCCTATTCCCTTCAATTCTTCCCATTTGGAAAAAACATTTTCCGGCTTATCGTTCATTACAAGCCTACCATCATTTAGCACAATAACTCTATCTGATAATTTCATGATATCATCCATGTTATGGGATACAAATATTATTGTCATTTTTTCCTCATTATGGAGTCCTTCGATCATATTTAAAAGTTCTCTGTGGGCTTTGGGATCAAGTCCCGCAGTAGGTTCGTCCAATATTAATACCTTAGGTTTCATGGCTATTACCCCTGCGATTGCAACCCTTCGTTTTTGACCTCCGGAAAGATCAAAAGGAGACCTATCCTTTACTTCATCATAGTCAAGTCCCACAAGTTTGATGGCATCTTTTACAGTAGCATTAAGCTCTTCACCTGTTATTCCAAGATTCTTAGGGCCAAAGGCTACATCTTTTTCAACGGTTTCCTCAAAAAGCTGATATTCGGGATACTGAAAAACCAACCCGACTTTTTTTCTGACCTCACTGAGTTTAGTCTCCTTGGAAGTTATTTCCATTCCGTCAATAATTATTTCGCCTTCATCCGGTTTTAAAAGACCATTTAAATGCTGCAATAAGGTTGACTTACCGGAGCCGGTATGCCCAATAATACCCACAAATTCACCATCTGATATATTAAAGCTAATATCCCTTAAAGCCGCAGTTTCATAAGGTAATCCCTTTGCATATATATGATTGATATTTCTTACTTCAATTGACATAGGTACTCCACCAATCCTTTTTCATCATAAATATCATCGGGTATTAATACTTCTTCTTGGTTTATACAATTAATTAAATTTGATATCATAGGTAATTCAAGCCCCAAAGAATTTATCTTGCTATAATCCTTAAAAAGATTCTTAGGGCTGTCATCCATGGCAATCTCACCTTTATCCATTACAATTATTCTATCCGCCCTAATAGCTTCCTCCATAAAATGAGTGATGTACACAATAGTAATCCCCTCCGAATTGAGCCTTTTAGCTATGTCCATTACATCCTTTCGGCCCTTAGGGTCCAACATGGCTGTGGGTTCGTCAAATACTATACACTTAGGTTTCATGGCGATAACCCCTGCTATGGCTATTCTTTGTTTCTGCCCTCCGGATAAAAGATGGGGAGCTTTCTTTTTAAAGTCAGCCATCCAAACAGAATCCAACGCGTCATCTACGATTACCCTTATTTTAAGGGGATCTATACCCAAATTCTCAGGACCAAAAGCAACATCGTCCTCCACTATGGAAGATACAATCTGGTTGTCAGGGTTCTGAAAGACCATGCCTATATTTTGCCTTAGCTCCCAAATGGTATCATCATCTCTCGTATCAATACCATTTACAATTACCCTTCCCGATGTGGGCAAAAGCAAACCGTTTAAATTTTTTGCAAGAGAAGACTTTCCGGAACCATTTTGACCAACAATGGCAACAAAGCTTCCCTTTTCAATCTCTAAATTTATTCCGTTAATTGCCCTTACAGGTGCCGAAGCTTCACCCTGAGGATATTCAAATATTAAATTTTCAACTTTAATAAGCTTTTCCATTTATCCACCTAACCATAATCAGTTTATTATATCTCAATACTATGAATATTACAAGTATACACAAAAAAATTGCATCTAAGATGCAATTAAAGAGAATATCTCGGGAGGTCCAAAAGAATGAACATCTCCCGAGTTTCTTAAGGGTTAGAACTCATATTAATCCGGCATAATTATAGCTGCAATTATATATGCTATAAGTCCGCTGCCGCCCATGAATGTAAATACTATCCATGCTAACCTAATTATTGTAGGATCCACATCAAAGTATTCACCAACACCTCCGCATACTCCGCAAATCTTTCTGTTACTTGCGGATTTTCTTAATTCCTTCATATGTCTATCTCCTCATTATCGTCATCGTATAGGCCGTTAAATTCAACGGAAACTTCCCCCATAACGCATTCTATTTCAATCATTTTACTTCCGTCTCCGCCACTTCTTTCGGAACCGATTCCACTTATGCTCATATCCTCGTAGGCAATAGTACCAAGTGCGCATTCAAGGTTATAGCTGTAATCATCTTTGTTTCCTTGAATATTAATATCCACATTTCCCATGGCACAACTTACATCAGCCTCATTATTAATCCTTCCTTCATATGAGAAGTCTCCCATTCCCAAATCCAAGTTCAAATTATCTATAGCAGACTCCAAGATTTCACAGCTTCCCGCGCCCATCTTAAAGTTGACGTTATCAGCTAAAAGCTCATCTATCTCCATTGATCCCGCTCCTAAAGTTACATTGAATTCTTCATATTCCTTATCCCTAGGAAGGGAAATTGTAAGCACATTATCATTTATACTGTCCAATGTATTTTCGTCAAACAAGGCTTTGATATAGAGTTTTCCATCTATAATATAACATTGAATCCCATCGGAATTTTCACTGACAATAGTCATTTTATCATCATCGCTCCTGGTTATTTCCACCTTAGCACCGCCTACCACCAGATCCAAAGAATCGAAGTCTTCTTCTCCAAAGTATTTCTCTATATCACCATCCAATATTTCATGGTTTTTATCAAATTTTAGGTTTATTTCATTCCCATCAATAACAACATAGTCGACTAACCTATCAATTATACCAATATTGTAGTCATTGATATTTACTCTGGTGCCTTTTATTCCTCCCAGCATAGCGCCTATTAGCATTATCACTATTCCGGCCACCAGCAATATATATATCACCTTCCAAAAGGGTTTAGTATTTTTCATTATTGCACCCCCTTCTCTTTATTGTTTTTTTCAAAAGGCATTTTACAGATTTTTACTATGCCCCTTATCAGCCAAGGTATAAATCTAACAGCTATAACCCATAAAAGCCTGCAAAACAAGATTCCCAAAGTAACTGCTACCAATCCCAATCCCAGCAAGAATACTCCATTTGGGAAAACCACAAATATGGTTCCCAGTCCCGTAAAAAGGGCAACTATGCCTCCAACAAGTAAAGCAAATGCAATTCCCAATATACCGGCTATTATTCCAACTATTCCGGCTATTATTCCTCCCGCAATAGGGGCAATAATAGGCAAGGCACAAATTATTATAATCACAAGCAGTACGATTTCGCTTGTACTTCTTTTTCCCTTTTCCGTGTTTTGATTTTTTTGCTTTACCGTCAAATCATTTTTATCAGCATCAGAATCCTTTATCCCTTCTTCCGTATACTCGTAGGATACTTCGGAATTCATTCTGATCTGTTTAGCAACATCCTCAGGTTTCCCCAAAGACGCGATTATTTCTTCATCGCTTAAACCGTTTGCGTCTTCGAAATAATCTTCATAATATCTAAGTGCATCTTCCACATCCTTTGATGGAAGTCCTTTTAAGCACTGTTCTAATCTCCTTAAAAATTCTTCTCGATTCATTATTCCTCCAACAAATACTTACTTACTTTACTTGAATAGTTTCTCCATTCAATTTGATATAACTTCAGTTGAGCATTTCCCTTTTCAGTTATTTTATAATATCTTCTGTTTCTTCCAGAAAATGCCTTGTCATAAACCTCTAAACACTCATCCTTAAGTAGCCTCCTAAGCACCGGATAAAGCGTAGATTCTGAAATGTCCATCACGCCTCTTACTTCCTGCGTTATACTGTAGCCATAGGTACCTTCTTTTTCCTTTGCGACTACAGATAATACGATTGCATCTAGCAGTGCTGAACCGGTATTAAACACCATAAGCAGCCTCCTAACTATTTTTGTTACAATATTATATGATGTATAATATTGTTTGTAAGCATACTATACGATATATAATATTGTTTGTCAAGCATTTTTTAAAAAAAATTACAAAAAAATAACCCGGCTAATTAGCCGGGCTCGAAAACTCTTTATTTAAGCAGTTCCATTAAATCTCTTTTTTGTCTTAATCCTGGTTGTTTGAATGTAACTTCTCCATTTTTCATAACCATGATGGTTGGTATGCTCATAACACCAAACTGTCTTGCTAAATCAGACTCTGCATCCACATCCACCTTACAAATTTTAGCATTGCTTACTTCCTCTGCAAGCTCTTCCAATATTGGAGTTTGCATTTTGCATGGTCCGCACCAATTAGCAAAAAAATCTATTAAAACCGGGATTTCAGATTTAACAACTTCTGCTTCAAAATTTTCTTTAGTCAAATGTACTATACTCATTATCGTCCTCCTAAATAATTAATATTCTCTATTTATATATTAATTATTACCCTAGGCATTTGATTCTAATCATAAATATTCAAATATTTCTGAAATATTTTCTATAATTCTGTCAGCTCCGTTTTCCCTAAGAAAGCTTTCTTCCTTATAGCCCCATGCGGCCCCTAGGAAAGAAACCCCGGAATTTTTGGCGGTTTTTATATCCACCTCCGAATCCCCCACAAAAATAACATCTTCCCTCTCTACACCAAGCTTTTTTAAGGCTATCAACATTGGCTCCGGATCAGGCTTTAACTTTCTGAATTTTTTTGCGCCAACTACAGTATCTATGATTCCGGAGAAATATTTTTCAACAATCCCTTCGGCTGCCCTTTGATTTTTATTCGTAACTATACCTATTTTAAGATCTTTTTTCTTTAGCTCATTTAAAACATACAAAACCCCCTCATAGGGTCTGGATTTATCCATGGCATGTAAATGATAATAATCCAGCATAATTTCATATGCCTCATCCAGTTTTTCCTTATTTTCCGGGAGAGCTCTTTCCATAAGCTTTTTTATTCCGTCTCCCACAAAGGATTTTACCTCATCCACGCTTCTTTTTTTGTAACCCAGCTTTTCCAAGGAGTAATTTACACTTTCCGTCAAATCATCCAATGTGTACATTATTGTCCCGTCCATATCAAACAGTATTGCTTTTTTCATAGTAACCTTTCCTTGCACAAAAAAACCGAGGCATCGCCTCGGTTTAACCTATTATTCGATAATTTCAGCTACAACGCCAGAACCTACTGTTCTTCCGCCTTCTCTGATTGCGAATCTTAATCCTTCTTCTATAGCGATTGGTGTAATTAGGCTGATTTCCATTGTTACATTATCTCCAGGCATACACATCTCTGTTCCTGCAGGTAACATTAAATCTCCTGTTACATCTGTTGTTCTAAAGAAGAACTGTGGTCTATATCCATTAAAGAATGGTGTATGTCTTCCGCCTTCTTCTTTTTTAAGTACGTATACTTCGCCCTTGAATTTTGTGTGTGGATGTATTGTTCCTATTGCTGCTAGTACTTGTCCTCTTTCGATTTCATCTCTTTGTACTCCCCTTAGAAGTGCTCCGATGTTATCTCCTGTTTGGGCTTCGTCCAGAGTCTTTTTGAACATTTCTACTCCGGTTACTACTACTTTTCTCTTCTCTTCTGTAAGTCCTACTACTTCTACTTCGTCACCTACTTTTAGAACTCCTCTTTCAACTCTTCCTGTTGCTACTGTTCCTCTTCCTGTGATGGAGAATACATCTTCTACAGGCATGATGAATGGTTTATCATTATCTCTTTCAGGTTCAGGAATATATGCATCTACTGCTTCCATTAACTCTAAAATTTTGTCTCCCCATTCACTTTCAGGATTCTCTAATGCTCTTAATGCTGATCCCCTTATTACAGGTGTATCATCTCCTGGGAATTCATATTCGTCAAGAAGTTCTCTTACTTCCATTTCAACCAGCTCTAACAGCTCTTCGTCATCTACCATGTCACATTTGTTTAAGAATACTACGATGTATGGTACTCCTACCTGTCTTGATAACAAGATATGTTCTCTTGTTTGTGGCATTGGTCCATCGGATGCTGCTACTACCAGGATTGCTCCGTCCATCTGTGCTGCTCCTGTAATCATGTTCTTTACATAGTCAGCATGTCCCGGGCAGTCTACGTGCGCATAGTGTCTATTTTCTGTCTCATATTCAACGTGAGCTGTTGATATTGTGATTCCTCTTGCTTTTTCTTCCGGCGCTTTATCGATTTGATCAAACGCTACTTCTTTTCCCAATCCTAATCTCTTTTGCAATGTGATTGTTATAGCTGCTGTTAATGTTGTTTTACCATGGTCTACGTGACCAATTGTACCGATATTTACATGCGGTTTTGTTCTCTCATAATGTTGCTTTGCCATTTTTTCCTCCTAAATAACATTTTTAATAATCAACATTTATTTGTTAATTTTTTCCAATAAACTTTCTGGTAATTTTTCAAAGTGGTCGAACTGCATTACATATACTCCTCTACCCTGTGTTTTTGAACGCAGGTCCGTAGCATAGCCAAACATTTCTGAAAGAGGAACCATTCCCCTTACAGCTGCTGCACCCATATTGATTTCAGTGCCTTCGATTCTACCTCTTCTTGAACTTATATCACCAATTACATCACCCATATATTCCTCCGGTGCAGTTACCTCCACCTTGAATATAGGTTCTAATAAAGCAGGCTTTGCCTTTGCTCCGGCTTCTTTCATAGCCATTGATGCCGCAATTTTAAATGCCATTTCTGATGAATCCACTTCATGATAAGAACCATCATAAAGCTCAACGCCTACATCAACCATTTGATATCCCGCTATAGGACCGGTTTGCATTGCTTCAACGATTCCATCTTCAATCTTCGGAATATATTCCTTAGGAATAGCTCCTCCGACGATGGCATTTTTGAATTCAAAACCGGAACCTGCTTCTCTAGGATAAACTCTGATCTTAACATGTCCGTATTGACCACGACCACCTGACTGCTTAGCATATTTATGATCGATATCAACAGGCTGGGTAAGTGTCTCTTTGTAGGAAACCTGTGGCTTACCTACATTTGCTTCCACCTTGTATTCACGTAAAAGCCTATCTACGATGATTTCAAGATGCAATTCTCCCATTCCGGCGATTATAGTTTGTCCCGTTTCATCATTGGTATATGTCTTGAAAGTAGGGTCTTCTTCTGCAAGTTTTGCTAAAGCTATTCCCATTTTTTCTTGACCTGCTTTTGTTTTTGGTTCAATTGCTATCTCTATTACAGGATCAGGGAACTGCATTGATTCTAAAATAACCGGTGCACTTTCATCGCAAAGAGTATCTCCTGTGGTAGTTTGTTTTAATCCTACCGCCGCAGCAATATCTCCGGAATAAACCATTTTAATTTCTTCCCTCTTATTTGCATGCATCTGTAATATTCTTCCGATTCTTTCCTTCTTATCCTTTGTTGAGTTGTATACATGTGAGCCCGCTTCAATGGTTCCGGAATAAACTCTAAAGAATGCCAGCTTTCCTACAAAAGGATCCGCCATAATCTTAAAAGCCAGGGCTGAAAACGGTTCATTGTCGCTTGCAGGCCTATCTATTTCCTCTTCAGTTTCCGGATTTACACCTTTTATAGCCGGAATATCAACGGGAGATGGCATATAGTCAACTACAGCATCCAGCATCATCTGAACACCCTTGTTTCTGTATGCAGAGCCGCATAAAACAGGAATCATATTGTTTGAAATGGTTTCACGTCTTATGACTTCCTTTATCTCTTCAGAACTGATTTCTTCTCCTTCAAGGAATTTAATCATGATATCTTCATCTGCATCAGATACGGAGTTCATTAAAGCCTCTCTCCATTCTAAAGCTAGCTCCATCATGTTATCAGGAATATCTATTGTGTCAAATTCCTTTCCTAAATCGTCCTTGTATACCTCTGCTTTCATCTCTACTAAATCGATAATTCCAACAAAATCATCCTCAGCACCGATAGGTAGTTGTATAGGAACTGCATTTGCCTTTAGCCTATCTTTAACCATGTCAACTACTCTAAAGAAATTCGCTCCCATGATATCCATCTTGTTAACAAATATCATCCTTGGAACACCATATTTCTCTGCCTGTCTCCATACAGTTTCTGACTGTGGTTCCACACCACCCTTGGCGCATAATACTGTAACAGCTCCATCTAATACACGTAAAGACCTTTCTACTTCAACGGTAAAATCAACGTGTCCCGGAGTATCGATAATATTAATTCTAGTGTCCTTCCATTGTGCTGTAGTAGCAGCAGAGGTTATTGTTATACCACGTTCTTGCTCCTGCTCCATCCAGTCCATCTGAGCTGCACCTTCATGAGTCTCTCCGATTTTATGTGTCCTACCTGTATAGAATAATATTCTTTCAGTAGTAGTTGTTTTACCGGCATCTATGTGTGCCATAATACCGATATTTCTTGTTTTCTGTAATGAAAAACTTCTAGGCATAATAATCCCCCTTTCTGCTTAATATTTTTTGAATGTTTCTTTTCAATTCTGACACCATTACCATCTGAAATGTGCGAAAGCCTTGTTAGCTTCTGCCATTTTATGAGTGTCATCCTTCTTCTTAACAGATCCTCCTGCGTTGTTAGCAGCATCCATTATTTCCTTAGCCAATCTTTCAGACATGGTTCTTTCGCCTCTAGCTCTAGTATATTTTGTTAACCATCTTAAACCTAATGTTTGGCGTCTTTCTGGTCTTACTTCAATTGGTACTTGGTAGTTGGCACCACCAATTCTTCTGGCTTTTACTTCCAGTACTGGCATGATATTATTCATCGCCTTTTCAAATACTTCCAAAGGCTCCTCTCCGGTTGTTTCTTTTATCTTATCAAAAGCATCATAAACAATCTGCTGAGCTACACCCTTTTTACCATCAAGCATAATGCTGTTAATTAATTTAGCAACAACTACGCTTCCGTAAACCGGATCTGGAAGTACTTCTCTCTTTGGTACATTACCTTTTCTTGGCACTTCTCTTCCCTCCTCGCTAAGTGATTTAATCACCTGCACAATAATTTATTAACTGCACATTACTCTTCACCCTTACGGATTACTCTACTGATACTTGCAATTTCTAGTTCAGTAGTCTCGAGCGGGGTACTCGACCTTAGATATAAGGCCGTGGCGCCTTAATATATTATATATTAAGGGCTAATCCCGAAATTAACTTATTTCTTTTTAGGTCTCTTTGCACCATATTTTGAACGTGCTTGAGATCTTTCAGCAACACCTGCAGTATCCAAAGTTCCTCTGATGATATGATATCTAACACCGGGAAGGTCCTTTACTCTACCGCCTCTAATAAGAACAACACTGTGCTCTTGAAGATTGTGTCCAATGCCAGGAATATAAGCACTAACTTCAATACCGTTAGTAAGTCTTACTCTCGCTACTTTTCTTAGCGCTGAATTAGGCTTCTTAGGTGTAACAGTTTTAACAGCAGTACATACTCCTCTTTTTTGAGGTGAATTAATGTTTGTCTGCACTCTTTTTAAAGTGTTCATACCTTTTCCCAAAGCCGGTGAGTCAGATTTCTTAACTGAGCTAGTTCTTCCTTGGCGTACTAATTGATTAATAGTAGGCATTTTTTTCTCCTTTCTTATAAAATTATTTTATGCGAAAAATCGCGCAAAACCGAATAGAATTATATCAATTAAACAAGCAATTTGTCAATGTTTATTTGCTATAATCAATCATTGATTAAATAAATATCCTTATCAATATTTTGTTCGGAAACAAAATCCGTTTCCTGGCCATACATATCTTCTTCCAGGTCATCTTCCTCTGATTGATTCATCAATTTCTCGTTTTCACCATAATCGATTTCAATCTCTCTGTATCTGTCCATGCCTGTTCCCGCCGGTATAAGCTTACCAATCATTACATTTTCTTTAAGTCCTGTAAGCTTATCATTTTTACCTTTTATAGCTGCATCGGTTAAAACCTTGGTGGTTTCTTGGAATGAAGCTGCGGATAAGAAGGAACTTGTAGCTAATGCCGCCTTAGTAATACCCAGAAGATTTCTTCTTGCAACGGCTTCCCCTTTGCCTTCTTCCTTAGCCTTGTTATTAGCCTCTTCTATATCATGCTTACTGTAAAGGCTTCCCGGCAGAAGCTCGGTATCTCCACCGTCTTCAATCTTATATTTTGAAAGCATCTGGCTTACAATTACTTCAATGTGCTTATCATTAATATCTACACCCTGTTGCTTATAAACTCTTTGTACTTCCATTAGCAGATATTCATAAACACCGTTTACACCCTTTAATCTCATAATATCATGAGGATTTAATGGCCCCCTGGTAATTTGATCGCCTGCTTCAATGAAGTCGCCTTCTTTTACATTAAGTCTGGCACCATAAGGTATTGAATAAGCTCTCTCTTCTTCTTCTCCCCTTATAACTACCTTTGTTTTATTATCCTCTTTGTGCTCTATAGAAATAACCACTCCGGAAGCTTCACAAATTTCAGCTAAGCCCTTTGGTTTCCTTGCTTCAAAAAGTTCTTCTACCCTTGGAAGACCTTGAGTAATATCGCTACCTGCAACTCCTCCTGTATGGAAAGTTCTCATTGTAAGCTGTGTACCCGGTTCTCCTATGGACTGGGCTGCTGTAATACCAATGGCTTCTCCCGGTAAAACATCTTCTCCGGTTGCCAGATTTCTTCCATAACATTTTGCACAAATACCGTTTTTACATTTACAAGTCATTACCGATCTGATCACTACAGTTTCAACACCTGCATCCTCAACCGCTGATGCCAGTTCATCTGTAATCTCTTGATTTGCTTGAACTATAATTTCTCCGGTCTTAGGATCAACTATATCGTTTAACGAATATCTTCCTGCAATACGCTGTTTAAGAGGTTCAATAACCTCTCTTCCATCAGCAAAGGCTCTTACCTCAATACCTTCATTGGAGCCGCAATCGTCTTCTGTTATTATTACACTGTGGGAAACATCCACAAGTCTTCTTGTTAAATAACCCGAGTCAGCTGTTCTAAGGGCAGTATCTGCTAATCCCTTACGAGCACCATTTGATGATATGAAGTATTCCAATATGGATAGGCCTTCTCTAAAGTTTGCAGTAATTGGAATTTCTACAGTGTGTCCCGTGGCATTTGCCATAAGTCCACGCATACCGCCTATCTGTCTTATCTGGTTTTTGCTTCCTCTGGCTCCGGAATTTGCCATTATGAATAAGTTATTCAATGTATCTAAGGATTCCATCAACTCATTGGCAACTTCATCTGTAGCCTTTGCCCATGTTTCGATAACCTTATTATATCTTTCTTTATCAGACATGAAGCCTCTTCTAAAAGCATTTTCGAACTTATCTACTTCTTTTTCCGCAGCTTCTACAATGGCTTTTTTGGATTCAGGTATTTCCATATCTGATACACTTATTGTAACAGCTGCAATGGTAGAATAATGATAACCCATACTCTTAACATAATCCAGCATAAGTACCGTTCCGGTATTACCGTGTTTTTTATAGCATTTATCAATTATCAAACCAAGCTTTTTCTTATCACAAAGGAAATCAACTTCCAGTGAATAAGGATCCGCATCTCTATCAACAAAACCCATATCTTGAGGTAATCCTTGATTGAATATAAATCTACCAACCGTTGATTCCACAAGCCTTCCTTTATCACCTTTATACGCATACATTCTTACTTTAACCTTAGCGTGTATACCCACAACATGATTTTGATAAGCCATAAGCATTTCATCTATGTCTGCAAAAGTCTTTCCGTCACCCTTTTCAGCATCAGTATTTCTCTTCTCTGTACCTTCATGGGTCAAATAGTAGCTTCCCAAAACCATATCCTGAGTCGGAATAGTTATTGGAGAACCATCCTTAGGTGCCAATATATTGTTTACTGACAGCATCAAGAATCTGGCTTCTGCTTGTGCTTCAACTGATAGAGGTACATGAACAGCCATTTGGTCACCGTCAAAGTCCGCATTAAATGCAGTACAAACAAGAGGATGAAGCTTTATAGCTTTTCCTTCTACCAGTACCGGTTCAAAGGCCTGTATACCCAATCTATGTAGGGTCGGTGCACGGTTTAGCATAACGGGATGATCTTTTATAACATATTCCAGTACATCCCATACTTCAGGCTTATATTTTTCCACCATGCCTTTAGCACTTTTAATATTATGGGCAAAGCCTTGTCCTACCAGCTCCTTCATTATGAAGGGTTTAAACAGCTCCAAAGCCATCTTCTTAGGAAGTCCGCATTGATAGAACTTAAGTTCAGGACCTACAACGATTACCGAACGTCCTGAATAGTCAACACGCTTACCAAGTAGGTTCTGACGGAAACGTCCCTGTTTACCTTTAAGCATGTCCGAAAGAGACTTTAAAGGCCTAGAACCGGGCCCCGTTACTGCACGTCCCCTTCTTCCGTTATCAATAAGGGAATCTACTGATTCCTGAAGCATCCTTTTTTCGTTTCTTACAATAATGTCAGGAGCACCAAGCTCAAGTAACTTCTTTAATCTGTTATTTCTGTTAATTACTCTTCTGTAAAGGTCATTTAAATCAGAAGTGGCAAATCTTCCACCTTCCAATTGAACCATAGGCCTTAAATCCGGAGGAATTACAGGAACCACGTCCAGTATCATCCATTCCGGCTTATTTTCCGAAAGTCTCAAGGCTTCCACTACTTCTAATCTTCTTACAAGCTTGATCTTCTTTTGACCGCTTGCTTCCTTTAGCTCCTCATATAGTTCATGGGAAAGCTTTTCTATATCAATGTTTTCCAGAAGCTTTTTAACAGCCTCTGCTCCCATTCCAGCTTGGAATCTCTTGCCATACTGCTCCCTTAAATCCCAATATTCATTTTCTTCCAAGATTTGCTTATATGAAAGAGAAGTGTCTCCCGGATCGGTAACAACATAGGAGGCAAAATACAGTACTCTTTCAAGGTACCTCGGTGTAATATCTAAAACCAAGCCCATTCTGGAAGGAATACCCTTAAAGTACCAAATATGAGAAACCGGAGCCGCTAAATCTATATGCCCCATCCTTTCTCTTCTAACCTTGGCTTTAGTGACTTCTACTCCACATCTATCACATACAATACCTTTGTATCTGATTCTTTTATACTTACCGCAACTACATTCCCAGTCCTTCATAGGTCCGAAAATACGCTCACAGAAAAGTCCATCCTTTTCAGGCTTCAAGGTCCTGTAATTGATAGTCTCAGGCTTAGTAACTTCCCCCCTGGACCATTCCAATATTTTATCCTTTGAAGCTAAATTTATCTGTAAAGAATCAAATTTTAGCAATTCATAATTATTATTACTCATGAAAACCTCCCATCATTAGAGTGTATCATCAAACTTGTCATCAACGGCATCGATGTCTAAATCGATATTTTCAATATCTAAGTCAATATCTATTGGTTCTTCTTCTAATACTTTTTCGTCAGGTATATCCGGTTCAACAAAGTCAGTATCTTCCTCAAAGATTTCTTCGCTGTCTTCAACTAAATTCTCTTCATGAGGGTCTTCAATAACAATGTCCTTTACATCTACTATTCTGTCCACATTTGTAACATCGTCATATTCTGAAGTTTCTTTTAATTTGATTTCTTCGTTGTCCTTTGACATTACCTTTACATCCAATGCCAAGGATTGAAGTTCCTTAATCAAAACTTTGAAGGATTCAGGTATGCCCGGTTCAGGAATGTTTTCACCCTTAACTATCGCTTCATATGTTTTTACTCTACCTATTATGTCATCAGACTTTACAGTTAGTATTTCCTGTAAAGTGTGGGCCGCACCATAAGCTTCCAACGCCCATACTTCCATTTCTCCGAAACGCTGTCCACCGAATTGGGCTTTACCACCCAGCGGTTGCTGCGTAACCAAAGAATAAGGTCCGGTACTTCTGGCATGTATTTTATCATCTACCAAATGGTGAAGCTTAAGCATATACATATAACCCACTGTAATAGGGTTATCAAAATATTCTCCGGTTCTGCCGTCTCTTAAATTCAGTTTACCGGTTCTGGAATATCCGCAATCCTCCAAAAGATCCATAACATCTATTTCACTGGCACCATCAAATACAGGAGTCGATATATACCAACCCTTAGTTTTGGCAGCAAGGCCCAAATGAACTTCCAGCACCTGACCGACATTCATACGGGATGGTACGCCAAGAGGATTAAGCATTACTTGGATTGCCTCTCCGTCTTCTTTAAATGGCATATCTTCTTCAGGTAAAATTCTGGATATTACACCCTTATTACCATGACGTCCTGCCATTTTATCTCCAACATTAATCTTCCTTTTAGTGGCAATATATACTCTTACAAGTTTATTAACGCCCGGAGATAATTCATCACCGTTTTCTCTGCTAAACACTTTAACATCAACTACAATTCCGGTTTCTCCATGAGGTACCTTCAAAGATGTATCTCTTACTTCCCTAGCCTTTTCTCCAAAAATTGCCCTTAACAATCTCTCTTCGGCAGTAAGATCAGTTTCACCCTTTGGTGTTACTTTACCTACTAAAATATCACCGGAATCGACCTCTGCACCGATTCTGATTATACCTTCACCGTCTAAGTCCCTAAGTACATCTTCTCCCACATTAGGAATATCTCTTGTTATTTCTTCAGGTCCTAATTTAGTGTCTCTGGCTTCCGATTCATATTTTTCAATATGTAATGATGTTAGTACATCTTCCTTTAGAAGTCTTTCATTTAGGATTATTGCATCCTCATAGTTATAGCCTTCCCATGTCATGAACCCAACAAGAAGATTTTTACCCAATGATATTTCTCCCAAACTAGTTGACGGTCCATCGGCTATAACCTCGCCTTTTTCAACATGTTCTCCATAGCTTACAATAGGCCTTTGATTAATACAAGTTCCTTGGTTGGATCTCTTGAATTTCAAAATTCTATATTTATCTATTTCATTATTATCATCTCTTCTGATTCTAATAGTTTCCGCATCAACATATTCTATTGTACCTGCATTTTCAGCCAAAACAACAACACCGGAATCACATGCTGCCTTATACTCGATTCCTGTTCCGACATAAGGCGCTTCCGTTATCAATAGAGGAACTGCCTGCCTCTGCATGTTAGAACCCATAAGCGCTCTGTTGGCATCATCGTTTTCCAAAAACGGTATCATCGCAGTAGCTACAGACACTACCTGTTTTGGAGATACGTCCATATAGTCTACAGCTTCTCTAGGCATCAGTGTAATTTCTCCGCCAATACCTCTAACACCAACTTTTTGGTTTAAGAAGTGACCTTCACTATCTAAAGGCTCATTTGCCTGGGCTACTACCATTAGCTCTTCGTCATCTGCAGAAAGATAATGAACATCTTCTGTTACTATGCCCTTTTCCTTATCAACCTTTCTGTATGGAGTTTCAATAAAACCATATCTATTAATAATTCCATAGGTTGTAAGGGATCCGATAAGCCCTATATTAGGACCTTCCGGAGTTTCTATCGGACACATTCTTCCATAGTGAGAATAGTGTACATCTCTAACTTCAAAACCGGCTCTCTCTCTGGAAAGACCCCCCGGTCCCAATGCTGATAATCTTCTTTTATGTGTGAGCTCTGCAAGAGGATTATTTTGATCCATAAATTGGGAAAGCTGAGAGCTTCCAAAGAATTCCTTTACCGCAGCAGTAACAGGTCTTATATTAATCAGTTGTTGAGGTGTTGTGCCTTCGCTGTCTTGGACAGTCATTCTTTCTTTAACAACTCTTTCCATTCTGGCTAAGCCTATTCTGAATTGGTTCTGCAACAGCTCACCAACAGTTCTCAATCTTCTGTTACCCAAATGATCGATATCATCAACCTTGCCCAAACCATAATTTAAGTTAAGCAAATAACTCACAGAAGCTATTATATCTTCTATAATTATATGTTTTGGTGATAATTCATCTTTTCTGGCCACGAAGCCATCCTTTATGTCCTGTTCATTTTCAGCATTATCCAATATTTCCTTTAATACAGGATAGAACACTTTTTCTGAAAGCTTAAATGGATTAACATCAAAATCAACATACTTTTTCACATCTACAAAATTGCTTCCGATAATCTTTGTGGTTTCAGATTCATCGATTTTGCTATATACAAGTACATCCTTTACTCCCGCATCTTCTATTTTCATGGCGAGAGGCCTATCTATTCTGCAACCTTTTTCTGTCAATACTTCCCCGGTGTTAGGATCGATTACATCCTCTGCGGCAACGGCATCAACCAGTCTTTCATAAAGACCTAATTTTTTATTATACTTATATCTTCCAACCTTTGCCAAGTCATATCTCTTAGGATCAAAGAACAATGAATTAATCATAGTTCTTGCACTTTCCACTGTAGGAGGTTCTCCCGGTCTTAATTTTTTATATATTTCCTTTAGACCTTCCTCGTAGTCTGTGGTGTTATCCTTTTCAAGGGTTTTAAGCAACTTCGGATCCTCACCGAAGATGCTGATTATTTCTTTATTTGAACCAAAACCCAACGCTCTAAGCAGCGCGGTTACCGGTTGTTTTCTAGTTCTGTCAACTCTAACAGAAATAATATCATTAGAATCGGTCTCATATTCAAGCCAAGCACCTCTGTTTGGTATTATAGTTGACTTAAACAATTTTTTATTTGATTTATCAATTTCTACATCATAATACGGTCCAGGAGATCTTACCAGTTGTGTAACTATAGCTCTCTCTGCACCATTGTATATAAATGTGCCTTTTTCAGTCATTAGCGGAAAATCACCCATGAAGACTTCTTGTTCTTTTACTTCTCCCGTTTCCCTATTTGACAATCTAACCTTTACTTTTAGGGTTGTTGCATAAGTAACATCCCTTTCCTTACACTCTTCTTGGCCATATTTTGGCTTATCTGAGAAGGAATAGTCAGTAAATTCTAGTATAAGATTATTAGTATAATCCCTAATAGGCGAGATGTCTTCAAGCACTTCCCTTAAACCTTCATCAACAAACCACTCATAAGAATTGGTTTGTAATTGAATCAGATTTGGCATAGGACATACTTCATGAATCTTTGCGTAAGATATACGTTCTTTTCTACCTACTTTAACCGGTTTTGGCATATTATCACTCCTTATTCTTTAGCAAATTACATTCCATAGCAGCTTATAATTATACTACACATCTGTCAAGTATACAAGCCCTTTTTTGTAATTAACAAAAAAGGATTTGTTATTACAAACCCTTTCTATTGTTAGTTGTAAAACTTTAATTTATTTAAGTTCTACTGTAGCTCCTACTTCTTCCAAAGCAGCTTTTAATGCTTCAGCTTCACCCTTTTCAATATTTTCTTTAACATTTGCAGGTGCGCCATCTACCAATTCCTTAGCTTCTTTTAATCCTAAGCCTGTGGATTCTCTAACAGCCTTGATAACCTTAATCTTCTGATCACCAACTCCTGCTAATACTACTGTAAATTCAGTCTTTTCTTCTTCTGCAGCAGCACCGCCTGCAGCAGGTCCAGCAACTACTGCAGCAGCAGCAGATACTCCGAACTCTTCTTCGCATGCCTTTACTAATTCGTTGATTTCTAATATGGTCATGCCTTTAATAGCTTCAATTATTTGATTCTTATCCATTTTATTTCTCCTTTTAAATTTTTATTTCTTTTAATTAAGCGTTAGCCGCTTCTCCTTCATCAGCAATGGCTTTGAAAGTTCTAACCAGCTTTGAAACCGGGGATTGAATACTTCCCATGAATTTTGCAATAAGTGCTTCCCTTGAAGGAATATCAGCAAGCTCAGTAATAGCTGCCTTATCCATGAATTCACCTTCAATAACACCGGCCTTGAAATCCATTTTTTTGTATTCTGTCATTATACCTTTTAAAACTCTGGCAGGAGCAGTAGCTTCTTCCTTGCTTATGACAAATGCGCTCGGTCCGTCTAATACATCAGCTATACCTTCGAATTCTGTACCTTCTACAGCTCTTTTTACCAATGTATTTTTATATACTGTGTAATCAATGTTTTCTTCACGAAGTTTTCTTCTCATGTTATCTGCTTCAGCTACAGTTATTCCCATGTAGTCGATTACCACTAAAGCTTTTGCTCCGTCTAATTTTTCTTTGATCTCATCAATTACGATTTGTTTTTGTTTTTTTGCTTCTATAGACATTAATATTCTCCTTTCTGAATGTTAACCATTCAATTTTCTGGCACAAATTAATGAATCCTACCTGTAGACAGTAGGATTACAATATATATTGTACCTCGGCGGGGTATTAAGCTTAAGCACCCGCTGTCTACGGTTATTATTCTGTTTTAATATTTCTGTTACAGAGTTGCAGTATTGATTTTAACTCCAGGTCCCATTGTTGACGCTAAAGTAACACTTCTAAAATATTGTCCCTTTGCTGCAGCAGGCTTTGCTTTAGCAATTGCTTCCAATAATGCTTTTAAGTTTTCCTCTAACTTTTCAGGTCCGAATGAAGCCTTTCCTATAGCTACATGTACAATGTTAGCTTTATCAAGTCTATACTCAACCTTACCTGCTTTGATTTCCTGTAGTGCTTTTTCGATATCCATAGTTACAGTTCCTGACTTTGGATTTGGCATTAGTCCTTTAGGTCCCAAAACTCTACCTAATTTACCAACCACACCCATCATATCCGGTGTTGCAATTACTGCGTCGAAATCAAACCAATTCTCTGACTGTATTTTTTGAGCCATATCATCAGCTCCAACATAATCAGCTCCGGCAGCTTCTGCTTCAGCAGCCTTAGGTCCTTTTGCAAATACTAATACTTTCTTAGATTTACCGGTTCCGTTCGGTAACACCATAGCTCCTCTTACCTGCTGATCCGCATGTCTTCCGTCTACTCCCAGTCGAATGTGTACTTCAACTGTTTCGTCGAATTTTGCTCTTGATGTTTCAACAACCAACTTAGTTGCTTCAGTAGTATCATAGTATTTTGTTTTATCTACCTTTTGTACTACTTCTTTGTAATTTTTACTTCTCTTTGGCATTTTTACCTCCTTGTGGTTCCTACGGTCGCTTAGCGCCTCCCACTAAATTAATCCTCTACAATTATTCCCATACTTCTTGCAGTTCCCTTAATCATCTCTGTTGCTGCATCAAGGTCTGCCGCGTTTAAATCAGGCATTTTAGTTTTAGCAATTTCTTCCGCCTGGGCTCTGCTTATTGTTGCAACTTTCTTTTTGTTTGGCTCGCCAGATGCTGTATCTAGTCCTGCTGCTTTCTTTAATAGAACTGCTGCCGGAGGAGTCTTACAAATGAATGTAAATGATCTGTCTGCGTAAACAGTAATTACAACCGGAATAATCATTCCTTTTTGATCTGCTGTTCTTGCATTAAACTGCTTACAAAAGTCCATGATATTTACACTCTTTTGTCCTAATGCTGGTCCAACTGGTGGTGCCGGTGTTGCTCCGCCTGCAGGAATTTGCAATTTAATGTATCCGTCTACTTTTTTTGCCATAGCTTATCTCCTTTCCTAGAGTTTATTTACCTGCGCAAACTCAAGTTCTACAGGTGTATCTCTACCAAACATGGATACCTTGGCTTTTACAATCTGCTTATCCGGGTGAACTTCTTCTACCATACCCATCTGTCCTTCAAAAGGACCACTGATAATTCTGATTGTATCTCCCGGTTCTATGTCCAGTTCGATTCTAATCTTTTCAATTCCCATTCTTACGACTTCTTCCTTTGTAAGGGGAATCGGTTCGGAGCCGTGTCCAACAAATCCTGTTACGCCTTGAGTATTTCTCACAAGGTACCATGATTCATTGGTGACAATCATCTTTATGATTACGTAACCCGGAAACATTTTCCTGGTTGTTATCTTCCTTTGACCATCCTTAAGCTCAATTCTTTCTTCAGTTGGTACTATAATGTCAATAATCAAATCCTGCATACCACGATTCTCGACCATTTTTTCAATATTAACTTTTACTTTGTTTTCGTGACCAGAATATGTATGCACAACATACCATTTAGCTTGGCCATCCCCACGTATTCCTTCTCCTTCCAGAGGAGAAATTGAAGGGACTACTTTTTTTTCATTATCTGACATATACTAATACCTACCTCTGGTTAATTAAGGGTAATATCCAATAATTCTCTTAAGAATGCTAAGAATCCAGTGTCAACAAGCCAAAATCCCACTGCAAAAAATGCACAAACCGCGATTACCACGACAGTATCAGAAACCAGTTCACTCTTTGTAGGCCAAACAACCTTTTTAAGTTCCTGCCTAATGCCTCTAAAGTATTCTTTGGGCGACTGTCTTTGTTCCTTTTTATTTGTGTTACTTATGTTTCTTGATTGTGTTGCAGCTCTGCTAATAGCTGTCTTATTATTACCGGAGCTTTTCTTCTTATTAATATTTTTTTTATTATTAGCCATATTATCGCCCCTTATTTTGTCTCTTTATGAAGAGTTTCCTTTTGACAGAACTTGCAATATTTCATAAGTTCGATACGATCAGGATTATTCTTTTTGTTCTTCATAGTATTGTAATTTCTTTGCTTGCATTCAGTACATGCTAATGTTACTTTTACTCTCATGTCGACTGTCCTCCATTTCAACCTAAAATTCAGAGCCGAATCCTCTGCTCTGTTATCGTAATCATAAAGTCGCCTAATAATAATACTCTAAGGCACTGTCAATGTCAAGGAAATTTTAATGATTTCTAATTAATTTTTATCTTTTCCCGGTCATATATAGCAGCGCATTACATATGGCTGCCGCAACATTGCTTCCGCCCTTACGCCCCTTGGCAATTATGTGGGGAGTTTCACCGTTTAGTATTATTTCTTTACTTTCAACTACGTTAACAAAGCCCACGGGAACACCAATTATTAATTGAGGCTTTATCTTCCCAAGCTTAATCATTTCATCCAATTTGACAAGGGCTGTGGGCGCATTCCCTATGGCAAATATCAATTTTCCTTCTACAGAAGTTGCTTTTTCCATACTGGCAACGGCCCTGGTCGTGGCGTTTTTCTTGGCAGCTTCAGCAACGTCTTCATCTGCCATGAAGCACTTAACCTCTATTCCAAGTTTTTTACATATGGCTTTATTTATTCCCGCCTTTGCCATGTTTGTGTCGGTAATTATGGTTACCTTTCCTTCTTTTAACATTTCCACCGCATCTCTCACGACGCCTTCTGAGAAAATCAAGCTCTCGGCATAATCAAAATCAGCAGATGTATGTATGGCCCTTTTTATAACCAACTCATTTTCAGGATCCAATGTTATTCCCATTTCCTTAAGTTCTTCACCTATTATTTCAAAGCTTCTTATCTCTATATCAGCTGGCAATACCCTTTGTAATTCTGTCATTTTATACTCCCTTGTTTAGCATCTCATAAACTTTATCCATATCAATATTTTTTCTTAGGCCTTCCGCAAGTAGGTCGTACTGCTGCTCTTTGTAATCGGCAAAGGTCATGGTTCTAGAGGTTTCTTCATCTAAGCCTTTATCTTTAAGAAGTATATCCATAAGTTTTTCAGAGAAGTCACCTTCATCAAATATACCATGTATATAGCAGCCTAAGGCTTTTCCGTTATATGAACCATCCATAACGCCATTATTAAGCTCAAGAAGCTTTTCTCCGCTATTTTGGGATTCCCCATTATGTATTTCATATCCTGCAAAGGTGGCCCCGGTAAGATTTTCATAAAATCCGGATAATTCTTTAACCCTACCATTTACTCTGGTTCTGGTCTTCTCATTCTCAAATATGGTACCCGTCTTTAAAAGACCCATACCTCTAAGCTCACCGCCATGTTCCATTTCAAGGGGGTCCTTTATGGTTTCCCCCATCATCTGATAACCTCCGCAGATGCCTATTATAGGGGTTCCTTGGGAATGCATTTTTAATATCTTGGCTTCAAGTCCCCCTTGTCTCATCCAAAGTAAGTCCGCCATGGTATTTTTAGTGCCCGGTATGATTATTAAATCGGGATTGCCCAGCTCACCCACCGTCCTTACATATCTAACAGAAGTAAAGTCGAACCTTTCCAGTGCATTAAAATCAGTAAAGTTGGAAATCCTCGGAGTCCTAATTACCGCAATATCAATTAGGCTCACCCTATCATTATCCATAAGCTTGGTGGATAAGCTATCCTCATCATCAATATCCACATCCAAAAAAGGTACCACGCCTATTATTGGTTTTTCGATAATATCTTCTATCTGCTTTAAACCCGGTTTTAATATCTCAATATCTCCTCTGAATTTGTTTATTAGAAGTCCCTTTATCAATTTTTGATCATCTTCGGGTAAAAGCTTTACTGTTCCATACAAACTGGCAAATACACCCCCTCTGTCAATATCTCCCACTAGTATAACCGGGGCTTTGGCAATTTTTGCCATTCCCATATTAACAAAATCGTCCTCGTTTAAATTGATTTCCGCAGGACTACCGGCACCTTCAATTACTATTACATCATATTCTGAACTCAAATCTTCAAAAGCCTTTTCCACATCTCTTCTGAGATTTTTCTTAAATTCATAGTAGTTTTGTGCATTTATGTTTCCAATGACCTCTCCATTAACTATTACCTGACTCCCCTTATCATTTGTGGGTTTTAACAATATGGGATTCATTCTTACATCAGGTTCAATGCCTGCAGCCTCAGCTTGTACAACTTGGGCCCTTCCCATTTCAAGACCGTTTTTAGTTATGAAGCTGTTTAATGCCATATTCTGACTTTTAAAAGGAGCCACCTTGTAACCGTCCTGTTTAAATATTCTGCATAAGCCTGCAGTTATAATGCTCTTTCCCGCATTAGACATTGTGCCCTGCACCATTATTGCCTTAGCCATTCTCTTACGCCCTCATCTTCCTTTAATTTTATCTCAAAATTTGCATAATATGGTTGTTTCATGTCAATATGTTTGCCCGTTATGGGACTAGTCCCATGATCAGAGGTTACTATAACCTCATTTTTAGAATTCATTAGATTTTCTATAACGATATTAATAACTGTGGCTCTAAATTTGTCCTTTTCTAAAGGATTAAGCCTATGGGCAGCTTCGTCTGTACCATTTATATGAAGCAGCACGAATTCTTCGGTATGGGCCTTCTCTAATGTCAGACTAATCTTCTTAGACAGGTTAGTATCCACATCACCGGTAAAGTCATCAAGGTCGGAATACTTCATCCCTAGTGTTTTCGCTATTCCCTTTACTAAAGATATACCTGTAACGGCATAGCCATCGATTTTCTCATTTACCCCGGGACAAACCGAAGGTGCCCAAGGGACAAGGTATATCCCTTCCTTCTTAAGGGGTTGAGGAATGCCCAAATCAATGGGAAGTTTTTCCCCCATGTGCTTATGCACAGGAAAGTCCGCTGCTTCCTTTCCCTTAGCTATATATATCCCTTTATAGCTGCCTAGGCTGTAATAGCCCGGCATATGAATTTCATCACTTCTATGGCACAAAGAAACGGCTTTCATATTTTCATCCACATTAACCATGGAAGTTCTCATTACAAAGTCATTATCTTTAAGCTCAATGTTGTCTCCGATAGCTTCCATCCAAGCCCTTGAATTCTTAGGTATATCCAATACTCCCAAAAGATTCATTATGCAATTACAGCTTTCCGGTTCCATTCCCTTATTAGTGGTTTTAAAATATCCCTTTAAAAATGGCCTTAAGGATTCATCAATATTAAATTTTTCGTCTGTAGCACCATCAATTATGCATAGAATCTTACCTGCCACTTAATATATCCTCCATGGCTTTAATCAGCCTAGTATTATCATCATGTTTTTTAACAGCTATTCTGTAGTAGCCCTCATCAAGACCGATATAGTTTGAGCAATTTCTGATGAGAAAACCCTTTTCCTCCATTTTTATATCAAACATATAATCATCTATATAAAATAGTATATAGTTGGCCTTTGAGTCAAAATATTTAATACCTAATCTTGTCAGCTCTCCTTTTATATATTTGCTTTCTTCTTCATTGTTCTTTAGAACCTTCTTTACATAATCTTTTTCCCTTAAAGCTGCAATCCCCGCTGCCTGGGCCATGATTGACACGCTCCAAGGTTGACCCGATTTAATAATTTCATCCATTAGCTTCTTATTGGAGGTCATTCCGTAACCAAGCCTAACCCCTGCCATGGCATAAAGCTTTGTATATGCCTTGAGTATGAATAGATTTTTGTAGTCCTTTAATTTTGATATGCTCGATTCACCATTTCCAATGAAATCCAAGAAGCACTCATCAATTACCAAAAGAATTTCCTTTTCCCTACATTTATTAAGAATTCTATCTAATATAACCCTATCACAAATTTTACCCGTCGGGTTATTAGGTTGGCATATAAAAATAACATCTAAGTCATCATCCACATCATCTAATATACCCTCTGTTATTTCAAAGGAGTTTTCTTCCTTTAGAATGTGGTGATTAACTTTGCATCCCGAAAGTTTTAGTGCCTCTTCGTATTCAGAAAATGTCGGTGCAGTTACCATGGCCTTCTTGGGTTTTAACGCCAATACCAATCTAAAGATAACATCCGCTGCGCCGTTTCCGCAAATTATATAATCCTGTTCCACTTTATGATGCTCAGCCAGGGCTTCCCTTAGATTTCTGCTAAGGGGGTCCGGATACCTCGATGCCTCATCCAATGAATCGCAAATTGCTGCCTTTACTCCTTGGGGCATGCCAAAGGGGCTGGTATTCTCTGAAAAATCAATGGGCATCCTGCCGTATTTATTTATATATCCTACATAATCTCCGCCGTGTTTCATCTTATATTCCCTTAAATATTAATATTCTTACACCTATACATATAGCCATTGCTATAGCCGATGTCAAATACATTAGCTTATTCGCCTTTCTTATATCTTCAATTTCTATATCTCTAATGTCATCTCCTATGGTTGGCTTTTCATAAAGCTCCCCAAAGTAGCATGCATTTCCCGCCAGCTCAACGTCTAGTGCCCCTGCGCAAACGGACTCCGTCTGTGCCGAATTGGGGCTTTTATGATTAAATCTATCCCTTTTAAATATCCTTATGGCATTTTTTATATCCATTCCAAGAAGCCCCGAAGCGATTATCATAATAAAGGCCGTGATTCTAGCCGGTACAAAGTTTACAAAATCATCAAGCCTTGCAGCCACAGTACCAAACTTTATATATCTTTCATTTTTATATCCAATCATACTGTCCATGGTATTAACAGCCTTATATATCATGCCAAGGCCCGCTCCTCCTATGGCACAAAAAACAATGGGTGCCACAACTCCATCTGTGGTATTTTCCGCCACGGTTTCCACCGTTGCTTTAATCACACCTTTTTCATCTAATTCCTTTGTGTCTCTACCTACGATATATGATACAGCTTTTCGTCCTTCCCCAAGACTTTTTTCTAAGCCTTCTGCCACTTTCATGCTCTCTTGCCTTAGGGATTTGGTAGCAAATATTTGATATATCAGTATACATTCCAAAGCTGCTCCAAGATAATTAGAAATCATGTAAGCCAGGTATAATAGTCCATAGGTAATTCCACCGGTTATTAACAAAACCAATATTACCAGTAAAAATCCTCCTGCTCTTTCAGATTTAACAGCCCTTCTTATGTTACTTTCCAAGAAAGATGTGAGCCTACCCATCAGAATTACAGGATGGGGTAAAACCCTCGGGTCTCCAATGGCTAAATCTATTAAATATGCCCCCATAAGTATCAGTGTCATTTTCAATATCTTACCTCGTTAAATATTTCTCTGCGGCTAAAACAAAATTTTTTGCAAATTCAATATTTGAATAAAAATATAAATGGGGAAAACCTGCAAACATGCTTTCATTTGCATGCTCACATTCCCAGCCATTATTACCATATGCCTTGGATGCAATAAAATCATCCCCATTATTATCCGTGTCAAAATAGTGGAATTCATGGGCCTTTATGCTTCCCCCTTTTTTACACATCATATTATCTTTCTTTGCCGTTATTTCAATATATCCAAACCTATTTAGACTTCCCGTATTCCAACTTTCTCCGGGCAGCACTCCCACCATTTCATTGTTAAGCATAGACTGTAAAAGGTACATAAAGCCTCCGCATTCTGCAAATACAGGCATACCTCCATCGATGGCATTCTTTATGCTTTTTTTCATTGATATATTTTCTCCAAGCTCCTTTAGGTGAAGCTCCGGGTATCCTCCTCCTAAATATATAGCAGAGGCATATGGAGGAAGCATCTCATCTCGTTCGGGAGAAAAGTATTCAACTTCAGCTCCTAATTTTATAAGCAAATCCAGATTTTCTTTATAATAGAAACAAAAAGATGAATCCTTGGCTACAGCTATTACCGGCTTCTTATCCGTTACTTTATTTATTTTAAGCTCCTCATATTCTAATACATCAGCAGAATTCGCCAATTCTATTACAGAATCAATATCCACGGTTTCTTCCATTTGTTTTGAAAGTATGGAAAGCTTTTCCTTTAAATCTTTAACCTCAAAGGAGTTGACTAGTCCCAAATGTCTGCTCTCTAAAGAATACCTTTCATCCCTAGGTACATAGCCAAAGACCTTGACTCCGCATAAATCTTCTATGGTATCTTTTACAAGGACACTCATCATTTTACTGCAATTGTTCAGTATAACACCTTTAATATTACTATCTTTTTTAAAATTTTTAAAGCCGTCTATTTCAGCACATAAAGATAAGGCTGCACCATGCACATCTATAACCAAAATTACAGGAGTCTTGGTTACTTTGGATATTTCGTAAGCCGAGGCCTTTGTACTTTTGCCTCCCAGGCCATCATAATAACCCATTACTCCTTCAATTACCGATATCTCGCTGTCATATGTAACCTCGGCCATAAGCCCCTTTAATTTTTCTTCCGTCATAAAGAACAAGTCCAAATTAGCGCCCCTGGTTCCAATTATTTCCCGGTGAAACAGCGGATCAATATAGTCCGGTCCAACTTTAAAAGAGCATGTATCTATATTTCTATTTACCAGTGTTTGTAATAGCCCGCAGGTAATTGTGGTTTTACCTCCACCGCTTCTGGGGGCCGCTATCATTATTCTTGGTATTTTTTTACTCTTCAATATTTTCTCCTTCATTTATGATATATATTGGGTTTTGTCCCATCATCATATTATATCCCGCAATATTTTTAGCCTTAGATACACTTATTTGTGTAACCTCCGGATTCTTAAAAAGACAAAAGGCTTCATTCAATGTTTCTAATGCTATGGCACTAATTACTATCTTTACATCAGGATTCATTTCCATCAGCTTACTGAAAATCTCTTTTAGATTTCCTTTACTTCCACCAATAAATGCTTTGTCCGGCCTTGGTAATTCATCCAGTACCCGGGGAGCCATTCCTTCTATTACCTTCAAATTATATGCAGAAAATTTTTTTCTGTTCTCTCTGATTAAGCTTACACCCAATTCGTTTGTTTCTATAGCATATATTTTGGAAGTTTTGTTTAATAGGGCCATTTCTATTCCTATTGAACCGGTACCTGCCCCTATATCATAAACAATATCATTATCTTTGATACCCATTTTTGATATAATTGTACCCCTCACTTCCATTTTAGTCATGGGGACTTTATCCCTGGCAAAAATACCATCCTCAATACTGCCCCTATATGAATTTAGTTCCGTAAAATCTTTTCTGATAATCCAAACCACACTTAATGAGTGGAATATCTTTCCCGTAAGGTCCTTAGCTAATCCCTTTTTTATTTTTTCGTCTTCAAGGGAAAGATTTTCTCCTACATATACTATTGTATCACCTAAATTAAAATAATTCAGCTCATCAATTATTTCTTTGGGAGTTATTTCTCCGCCGGTAAGAAAAAATGTTTCCTTACTCATTAGAACATTACCAAGTATATTAACCTTAACCCCATGGGCAGAAACAAGTCTTACATTCTGCCAAGGCCTCTTAATTTTTGATGCCATGTATTGCACTGAAGATATACCCGGTATAACCGACACATCATAGTCTTCTAATAGGGGCAACAGTTTTTTTGTTCCGCTGTAAAATCCGGTGTCACCGCTCATTAATACCGCGATATTTGAATAGTTTCCGTTTTCTTCTACAATTTTTACAATCTTTTCAGGATAAATTTCATCAAATCCTTTTTTATTTGGAAAACATCCAATAAGCCTCTTGGCTCCGATTAAAAAGTCGGCTTCCAAAATGGCTCTATCTCCTGCTTTGGTTATGGTCTCATCATTACCCATTCCCATTCCAACGATTGATATTTTCATTTCTTTCCTCCCAGCAGTGCAATAAGCTCCTCTAAATGATAGCCCTCTTCTTTAGGTCTTCTTATTACAATAAAATTTATACCGGCAATTCTTGCTGCTTCCTTTTTTTCTTCAAAGCCACCCCTTTTACCCCCGTCCTTGGTAATAAGGTTTTTGATGTTGTACTTTTTTATTATTTCCAAATTTTCTTCAACTGTGACTTTGCCAAAACTCTCAATTATATTTTCTTCCTTAAGCCCTGCCATTTTGCATAACATCACCGATTCCTTCGTTGGTAATACTCGGGCATAAACACGTTCTAGATTAATATATTGGGCAATCTCCTTGCTACCCGTGGCAGCTAGAATATTACCTTCACCGCATTTTTTGCAGGCCTCCTTAATATCCTCCGCTTCTATAACTCCATCAAGGTTGCTCTCATCTCTAATAAGTCTATATACCCTTTTATCTTGGCATACATCTGAGATGTTTTTACTGATTATCTTGGCATATGGATGTGTGGCATCTATTATAGCATCAAAGGACGATATAAGTTGCTCTATTTCATCCTTTTCCAATCTACCAACGATTGTATTAATCTTATCATCAATTAAAGATTTGCCAAACTCTGTCGCTACGGATAATGTCACATTAATGTTGCTGTCAGAGGATAGTCTTTCAGCCAGCTCTCTACCGTCTATGGTTCCTCCAAAAATCAAAATCTTTTTCACTGCATCCTCTTTTCATATCCCCTAGGTGTAATCATTTTACTATTAATCACCTTTGTATTGCTATTTCCTATGAATACTGTGCAAAACATGTCTACATTCTCGTCCTTTAATTCCCTAAGGGTCATTATCTTATATTCCTCGCCCTCTCTACCAATATTTCTAACATACCCGCAAACAGTTTCTCCTGATTTTTCCTTAAGCATTATATCACATGCTTTTTTTAAATAATCATGTCTTTTTTTGCTGGAAGGATTGTATAATGCTATGCAAAGATCCGCCATCGAAGAGCATCTAAGCCTTTTTTCAATTAACTCCCAGGGAGTCAAAAGATCACTCAAAGATATAACCGCAAAATCATGGGTTAACGGTGCCCCTAATATCGCACCACCACTTAACGCTGCCGTTACTCCCGGTACGGGAATTATTTCCACCTTATCATACTCTACGCTAAGCTGGTATATAAGGCCTGACATTCCAAAAACTCCGGCATCACCGCTACAAACCATGGCTACGGTATTGCCTTTGACCGCTTCTAAAAGGGCGGCATGACATCTTTCGATTTCCTTGGTCATTCCCGTGGAAATAACTTTTTTATTTGGAACAAGATCCTTTACTAAATCTATATATACTGTATAACCACATAAAACATCCGCTTCCATTAATGCTTCCCTTGCTTCAGTCGTCATACCTTCTTTTTTACCCGGTCCAATACCTATTATATATATTCTTTTCACTTAATCACTCCTTAATTGAAATCGCCATTGTCATACCGTCTTGAGATGTTTTCTTCACAATCAATTTCCCTTGATTGGATAAAACCGCACTTCTCTCACAAACATTGTCAGTTCCCACAGTTCTTTTAACAAAATCAGAAGATGTAAACTCGCCTTCTAATCTATTTAATTCTTCGGAAGTGAATACCTTTAAGTCTACTCCCTTTTCTTCACATAGGTTTATAATAGCTTCTTCATTTCTTTTTATATTAATGGTTGCAATTGCCTCCACAGCGCACTCATATATATTATTGTCATTAAACACTTTACTGTAAAAGTCAAGTAACTTCTTAGGCTCTATTCCTTTTTTGCAGCCAACTCCTACCGTAAGTACCCTAGGAACCAAAATCAGCTTATCTGTTACCTTCCTATAAACTCCTATTTCAGCATCCTTATATGGATCTATAGCCTCTCCTTTTAGAGCACGCCTAGAAACATCTTTAATTTTTTCCGGATTAACTATTGTCATATTGCATTCTGTTGCCCATGCATCTATGGAAAAAACACTATTAATATCCGTTGCCGTAGTTATTACCGGAATGGCATTAATAATTTCTGATACATATTCCGCATATTTATTTGCCTTTCCAATGTGCCCCGACAAAAGGGATATACAGAATTTTCCATTATCGTCAATTACCAATACAGCCGGATCTTCGACCTTGCTCTTGATAAACGGAGCTATCCTTCTGACTGCTATCCCCGTGGCTGAAACAAAGATAATTAATTCTGAAGTTCCCCATACATCCTCTATCCATTTGCTTGAATCAACTTTATTTTTACCGGTGCCATAGCTAAAATCACCCTTGAGCTCTTTGGCAAGGATTAAGCCTATCCCACAACCCTTTTCGGTAAAAGCAATAATGCTGGTTTTCATTATTTGCTGGCCTCCCTATACTCAGTAGTAAATGTAGGATCATATAGCTTTGACCTATCGTAATCGCTTCCCAAAAAATCCCCCACAGTAATCAGTGCGGTTTTGATAATATTGTTATCTTTAGCTGTCTTTTCCAATGTATCCAACGTACATCTGTAAACCTTCTCGTCATCCCATGTGGCTTTATATACCAAAGCTGCTTTAGTATCTTTTGTATAAACTCCACCGGCCAAAAGCTCTTCCACAAGCTTTGGAATTAAACCGGTACTTAAAAATATTACCATAGTACTGCCATGACTTGCCAGCAATCTCATTTTTTCATTTTCGGGTACAGGGGTTCTACCTTCCATTCTTGTTATTATTACAGTTTGAGTCACATCCGGCAAGGTGTACTCGGTTTTTAATGCGGATGCTGCTCCGCAAAAGCTGGATACGCCGGGCACATAGTTAAATCCCATACCTTTTTCTTCTAAAATATCCATTTGTTCCTTAATGGCTCCATAAAGGCAAGGATCTCCCGTATGTAACCTAACAATATCTTTATCTCTGTTTCTTTCCATTACATCAATGACATCTTCCAATGTCATTTTTGCACTATCGTATATTTCACATGTATTTTTAGCATAGGACAACAATTCTTTATTAACCAAGCTGCCTGCATATATAATTACATCCGCTTCAGATAATAGCTTTGCTCCCCTTACCGTAATTAAGTCCACTGCTCCACTGCCTGCTCCCACAAAATTAATCATTTGTCCTCCTATTTTATAAGCAACGTAGTAAAATATGTTGCGTCATCATCAATATCTTCTAATGTTATGCATATTTTTTCATTTTTTAGTCCACAGTTTTGTACTGCCATAACATCACAGCCCGATAGTTTTTCCTTTACTTCCTTAATCTTCTTGCCACTTTTCATTAAAACCTTTGTACCATTTAACTCAATGGTGTCATCAATTATTGCTCCCGGAAAGATATGTAGCGGTTTATTCATTTCTGTCAAACTGGTATTAAGCTTTGCTGCCGCAGCACAAAAGCTGGTAACTCCCGGAACAACCTCCACCTCGTAGCCTTTTTTTATAACGATGTCTGCTATATATGAAAACGATGAATATAAAGAGGCATCTCCCAGGTTAAGCATAGCCACATCTTTATCTGCCTTTAAGTAATCAATAATTCTATCTGCATTTTCCCTATGATTGGCATCAATGGCCTTCTTATCTCTACTCATAAGAAATTCCAATCTTAATATCTCTTTATCATCTAAGCTTATAATACCCTTTGCAATATCAAGGGCTAAAGTTTTGTCACCCTTAGTGACAGGCGTCGCCACCACCCTGCAATTATCCAAGATTTTCTTTGCTTTAATCGTCATCAGCTCAGGGTCTCCGGGGCCAACGCTTATGCCATATAGTTTACTCATTTTTCTCCCACCCGTCTATAATATTTTTTGCGGATTCACTCATTCCAAGCAATCCATATATGTTGCTATACACAATAACTCCAATGCTGTATTTCCCTGCCACCCTATATTCCAAATGGGATTGGGCAGAATTAATTATTCCATCAATTGTGCCTTGCAATAATCCCTCATTTAATAATAACTCTACACAGGCATCAGTGGTTTTAGCATCCATAATCTCCTTAATTAATTCTCGGCTTCCACCCTCTAAGGCCGTATAAGCAGCAAATATTTCGGCTCTTGCATCCGCATATCTAGAGTGGGTATTCATAATACCTCCGGCCAGTTTTATACCCTTTCCCAAGTGGGTAACAATTAGAATTTCATCAAAAGCCATACTGCTTCCAAAGTCCAACATCTCCCCCACAAAATTAGAATATGAGATAACGGGTTTTGAGCTAAGCTTCGGGTACTTTTCAATAAAATCCTTACCATAGTTACCCGGGGTTGCTATAATACTTTTTCTTCCGTTTGAAGATAAAACCTTCATTTCCACTTCTATTGTATCAATGAGCGCTTGCAAACTTTGCGGCTCCACTATTCCCGTAGTTCCAATGATGGATATTCCCCCTTCGATTCCAAGCTTTTTGTTAAAGGTTTTTTTAGCGGCTTCTAACCCTTGGGGAACCTCTATGACCACATGAAATCCCCCTTTATATTTATATTCTTCTGCAATCTTTCTAAGTTCATCTGTAATCATTCTTCTAGGCGTGGAATTTATTGCTGCGGCTCCCACGGGTTGATCTAAACCTCTTTGGGTAACAACCCCCACTCCTTCTCCGCCTATTATAGTAACTCCCACATCATCCTTTAAGGTTACTGTGGAATAAATCAATATTCCGTCCGTTATATCATAATCATCTCCGGCATCTTTTTTGACCGCACATTTTGCGCTTTTATTAAGAATTGCACCTATTATATCAACTCTAACGGGAATCCCTTTTGGAGTAATAATTTCTTCCATACTCACAACGGTGTTTTCCATCAGCATTCTGGCTCCGGCTTTACTGGCAAGGGTTGCACAGCTACCCGTGGTATAACCACACCTTAGCCTTTTATTTCCATTGTTTACATACAAATCAAATGCCATATTTACTCACCTTTTTTAACGCTTCTTTATCAAGTCTTTTATTAAAGTTCTTCTTCTCGCTATTTCTTAGTCTATGAACTTCATCAATATCTATATCTATAACTGCAGCATCTCTAACATAATCTTCGATTTTGGTGTCCCCCTTGGGGCCTATGACCATTATTCCTCCGTAAAGATTAGTTGCAATAACAAAGACATTATTATCATAAGCCCTGGCCTTCATGTATTTATTCCAAATATTTTTTCGGCTTCCGCAAGCTTTAGGTGTGGCAAAGGGATATATCATTACCTCTGCACCGTTTTCACATAAGGCTTGAGTAAGCTCCGGCATATGGCTTTCTATACAAATCCCTACTCCGAAACAAACACCGTCAACATTAAAAAGTGTCAATTCGCTGCCCTTTTTATATATTTTCTTTTCATTAATGCCCAGGTGTGTTTTTTTGTATTTATATATATTACCATTCTTATTTATCATAAGATATTCATTATATCTTCCGTCAGATTCTTCAATCGATGCCCCTAAAAAAGTATTTTTACCGAAGCTTTTTATGTCACAAGCATTTATAAATTCATTATTACCATAGCCGGTTAATGCACACTCGGGGAAAATATATATATCTGCTTCATAGTTATTAATGGTTTTAATTATTTTATCCCTTTGTGCAGTGCTTATACATAGTCTCATTTTTCTTCCCTCGGCAAAAGTTATATCTAATGTAGCGCAGCTTTAAAACTGCGCTATATTTATTAATCCAATATTATCTTAATTGCGTCAATAATCTCCTGATTTGTAACCAATTCCTTTGGCTCAAATTTGCTGCCATTTAAAGCCATCGCCTTATTGTCAACAACCATCTGGATCATTTTAGGATTTTCACAATCCTTTAAGTCAGAAATACTATAGCTATATGTCTGGGATTTAAAATCTCCCAATGTTATTAATAAAAGGGCAAGCTCTTCTCTTGTCACCTCTTTATCAGGCTTAAAGTATTCTTTATCATCTTCAAAATACGCTTCCATAGCCCCTGACATTGTGATGGTTTCTATATAATCGAAATTATCATCTCTCCAATCCACATCATCAAAAAGACCAAATGTATGCCCTTTATAATCTTCCTCATAGTATTTAGATGATGATGGCACCCATAATGGAAGATGCAACATTTTAACCGCAATATTTGCCATATCCTCCCTTGTGGCAATTTCATCATTCTCATATTCTGAGTAGCTATCCATCAAATCCGGATAAAGATACCTGGCAAGTTCCTTTGCCCCCTTATACTGTCTGAATGTGGGCGATGATATTATTTTTTCATTAATAGTGTATACCCTTCCATCTTTTATGGCCTTTACAGTTTCAAATCCGGAACGCTCCGATATGCTTTGCAAGCTTCCCCCACAGTTCATTGCTCCTCTTTGGGTAACATACACATCAATATTATCAGCCTCTGCCATTATTGCCTCTTCACCAAATACGGCAATTGAGCTTCCCGGTTCAATAGCTTCGGCATCCTTTGCAATGTTAATACCCCCTGCTATTTCTATGGCTAATCCCGCCATGGAATCAGGGGTTACTGTTCTTAAATTTACTTCCGTGGATTCAAAGAAAATACTGTTTCTTTCATTATCCGGAATATTAGAAGTTAATTCAGAAATCTCGTTCATCCTGCTATTAAGAAGCTCCAATTGGTTTTCAGCTTCTTCTTCCGCTCCCACAACCATTGCCAGCCTTCTTATATACTCATCAAAATCATCCCTGGTCTCAGGATAAAGGGATACCACTGTAATACCTGCATTCTTTAAAGCTTCCACAAACTCAGGAGCTTTTCTTGTTATAAAGGGTCTGATAATTACGCAATCCGGGTTGGCCGCAATAACTTTTTCAGGGTCTGATTGATAATCATACATATCAAGAGCGGCGGCTTCTGCAGGATATATTCCTGTTTTGTAATTGCCTATAAGCTTATCCCCGGCTCCTAAAGTGTATAAGTTTTCTGTATGGGCAGAATAAAATGATATTATTCTCTCGCATGGTTTGTCTAAATCTACTTTAATTCCCTCATCATCTATAAAGCTAATGGCCGCATTATTATTATCCTTTGTTTTATCATTATTGTCACAGCCCATGGATATTAATGAAAATATCATAACCAGTGATAATAATATTGTTAATTTCTTTTTATTCATACTCTCCCCTAATTTTAGCCAAATAGGCTGCAGGTTATCCCACAGCCATTTAGCAAATATTATTATATATAGTGTTATTAGTTATTCTTCTGTAGGACCGTCTATAGCTGCCTGTACATGTTCCACATACATATCCTGAATGCCTTCATACTCTCCAAGACCTTTTAGCACTGCTTCCACTTCATATCCTGCTTTTTTAAGTTGAGTTGCCCAAGAATCTTCTTCTTCTCCGGCCATGTCATTATTGGCATGATCCCCTGCTACTATCATGAAAGGAAATAATACTACTTTTTTAGCGTTTGTCAGCTCCAAATCTGCTATAACTTCATCAATCATAGGATATCCTTCTACAGTTCCAACAAAATAGTTTCTTCCCACCTCATGTTTTAAGTGAGAATCAAAGCATGCATACGTAGCGTTTGCATAGTGAGGGGTACCATGTCCCATTAATACTATAGCTGTTCCGTCCACATTGTATTCAGCTGTATCTTCTTTGATAATCTTTGTAGCAGCCGCATAATCCTCATGGCTTGTAAGTAGTGGTTCTCCCACTGCTAAAGTTTCAAAATTGCCTTCATACTTTTCTACAACTGCCATAAGCTCGTCATATTCTTCACCGTGCATTATATGGGTCGGTTGAACTATTAGTGTGCCAATGCCATCTGCTACTAATCTTTCCATTGCTTGTTCAACGTTATCTATTTCCAGGCCGTCCCTTTCTGCAAGCTTATCAATAATTATTTGAGAAGTAAAAGCTCTTCTAACATCGTATTCATCGCCAAACTCTTCGTTGATTTTGTTTTCGATGGCCTCGATTGTATTTGCTCTGGTCTCATTATAGCTTGTTCCAAAGCTAACAACCAATATTGCTTTTTGTTCCGGATCTCCAACCTTAGGGGTATCCGCATCGTCACCGGAGCAGCCGGTAAAAACAAATGCCGCCATTGACATTGTTAGAGCTAAGATAATAAGTTTTAATAGTTTTGAGTTTTTCATTTTGTTCCTCCAAATATTATATTTTATCTATGATGAAAAAGCCTTTATTCTTGATAATATCAGCCTTCACCTTAAAGACGCGTTTAAAAAATTCTTCATCCATGACAGAATCCGGATTACCCACAGAATCTATTTCACCATGGTTTAATGCAATGATTTCATGGCTAAACCTATAGGCAAAATTCAAATCATGATTAACTGCAAGCACAGTAAGCTTTTCTTCTTTGACAAGATCCAAAACAACATTTGTCAGCTGAATTTTTGCATTCACATCCATATCCGACATGGCTTCATCCATTAATAACAGCTTTGGTTTTTGAACCAACGCTCTGGCAAGTATAACCCTCTGCAATTCGCCTCCGCTTATTTGAGTCGTGAGTTTATTTGCAAGCCTTAATGTATCAGTTTTATCCATAACGCTTTTTACAAAATATAGCTGTTCATCAGATATGGCTTCAAACCTGTTCCTATGGGGATGAAGCCCCATTATTACAGTATCTATACAACTGTATGGAAATTCGTTTTTTTCCCTTTGGTGAATTACAGTAATCTCCTTCGCCCTGTTTAATGTGGATATTTTATCTATGTCATGATTTTTATAGGTAACACAGCCCTTTTCCTTCTTAATTATCCCACACAGGAGTTTAACCAGGGTTGACTTGCCGCTGCCATTGGGACCAACAAGGGATGTGAACTTGCCTTCCGTTAATTCAAATTTTATATTCTTTAATATGTGTGTTTCTCCATAGCCAAAGTAAAGATTATCAACCTTCATTATTACATTATCCTTCATTATGCCTTGCCCTCCTTGGTTATAAATACATATATGAAGAAGGGACCACCAATTAATGTGGTTAATACCCCGACGGGGACTTCACTCACAAACAACAGCCGGGTAAAATTATCGGCAAGGAGAAGTATTATTCCGCCTAAAACCATGCTGAGGGGTATTAGCATTCGATTATCAGAAGTTAACCAGTACCTTAACAAATGGGGTATGACAAGTCCAACAAAGCCTATTATTCCGCTTACAGCCACACATGCAGCAGTAATAACCGATCCCGTTACAAGATATGTCAGTCTTATACTCTTGGTATTAACCCCTAGGGTTTTTGCATTGCTCTCTCCCGCAGTCATTATATTAAGATCATCGGCATAATAGTATGCCACCAACCCACCGACTATAACCACCGGCACAATTATATATACATCCACCCATGTTTTTGAGGCCAGACTTCCCATTAGCCAAAATACTATGGCACTGACATTCTCTCCAGCTGTCATTTTTATAAAGCTTATTCCGGCAGATAATACCGAACCTATTATAATTCCCGCTATAATCAGATTTGAGCTATATATGCCACCGCCCCGATTTGCCACAAAAATTACCAGAATCAAAGTGACAAAAGCAAATACAAAGGCAAATAATGTTACCGGTAAATATAGTGCAAATAATATATTTATTAAGAGAGCCAATGAAGCTCCGAATGCGGCTCCCGTAGATACTCCTAAGGTATATGGATCTGCCAAGGGGTTTCTAAGTAGAGATTGAAACATCGCCCCTGCCATGGCCAAACCTCCCCCAACAAAAACCCCGCATATAATTCTAGGTAATCTTATATCCATAATTACCGCAATTTCATTATCCTGAAAGCCGTATAATAGTTTATCCCATTTAAAAATCTTTCCCGCCAGTATTTTTTGTGTACTGACAAAATCGATATCCATGGCGCCTTGACCTGTAAAAAACACTATAAGCACTATTACTAGGGCCAGCATAATTAAACCGGTTGCCACGCTTTTTCTTTTATTTTTTTTATATTCTTTAATCTGATTCATAAAATAAAATAACGGTCTGTATAAACAGACCGTTTTCCTGTACGTTATTTTTTACCACAAAAACTCATGGCATTGATAGCATAGCTAATTTCCCGTTAGTTACTACCGTTATCAAGCAAGTCTCCTGGCTAACGAATAAATCGCATACAGTGGCGGAACCGCGTGTCGTAAACAACTTCCTTATGTGAATTCTATGTTCACACTTGATAACTATTCAATTCTTAGCAAATATTACCACAATTAATTATCCGTGTCAATATGATTAATTTTGTTTTTGTAGTAGGATTTTGAGGTGTACAATACGGAAACAGGATTATGACCGGTAATTCTATCCTTCGTAAAAAGCATGGTTATAGGCTTTTTACAATACTTAAACAGCAAAGTATCATGTCCGACACATAGGCCCATGGCTACAACAAATTCTACATCCTGCTCATTCATAAGTATCGCCTGCATTATGGGATTGCAATAAGGCTCATATTTTCCCGGATATATTTTGTCCTCTTCCCTTATTCCAAGCTCAGTTTTATCATAGCTTCCCACTTTGCATGAAACCCCATAAACTTCGAAGCCTTTATCCCTCAAAATATCGGCAAAAGCCTTGGCTTCCTTTAGTGTTCCTACACAAGAAACTATCCCTACTTTTTTTATCCCCATTTCTGTTAGAAACATTATAGTTTCTTCCACTCTGGTTTTCGTACAATAATAATTCCCTTCCAAAATTGAAGAAGCTTCAAAAATATCCATTGTCTGTTGATCATTTAAATATATTTCCTTCACTTCCTCCTTCTTTTTTTCATCAATCCTATCAGAAACACAAAACTCAGGGTTTTTAACCTCCGGATATTCACACGCCTTAGTTCTACAGTCCACACAGCTTAAATCAATCTTCTTCATTAATTTTCTCCAATCCTATTAGCTTTTCCTTTATATTGATACCGCCGCCGTAACCCACCATCCTGCCATCGCTACCAATAACTCTGTGACATGGCACAATAAAGGGTACGGGGTTTTTATTGCAGGCACTGCCCACCGCTCTATAGCTTTTGGGGTGATTGATTTTTTCGGCTATTTCTTTATAGCTTCTTGTTTCACCATAGGGTATTTGTAAAATAGCAGACCATACTTTAATCTGAAATTCCGTACCCAAAAGCACATAGTCTAAAATAATATCTTTTTTCTTTCCGCTAAAGTATTCCTCTAAACTACAAAAAGCTTTATCGCTAAAAGCCGTTCTTCTTCCCTCATCTTTTATTTTATCTTGTAATATTCTTATGCTCATAATTATATCTTTCTCATAGGATATCTCTATGGGACATAAAGAAGTATTATAGTAAGCACAATTCATAATTCACCTATTTATTTTCAATCATTATATTCAATATTTCTGCATCCGTCAGCTTCATGCCCACTTTGCCTATATGCCCAACATTTCTGATGGTTCTTTCAATGTCTTCGCTGATTATTCCGTCTCCCGGTATAAATGAACGATTTCTTTTTTCCATGTTAAAGGACAATATGGCAGCATCAACGGCACTGGCTATTTTAGCTGCACAAGATGCCTTAGCACCATCACAAACTATACCTCCCACATTGGCCACAGTATCTGCAATAATATTTGATATGCTTTTAAGATTCATATCATAAAGGTAAGCTATTCCGGCCCCGGCTCCCGCCGCTGCACAAACAACACCGCAAAATGCAGAAAGCCTTCCAATATATTTTTTTTGGTGGAGTGCCGCTAAATTACCCAAAGCCAATGCCCTTATAAGCTTTTCATCGCTTACCTTTAGTTCTCTCGCATATTCGATTATGGGAAGAGATATGGTCATACCTTGATTTCCGCTACCGGAATTAATTACTACGGGCATATTGCAGCCCCCCATCCTGGCATCTGATCCTGCGGCAGCCATAGCCCTTGCTCTTATTTCCACTTTATCACCATAAGTTTCCATTAGGGTTCTACCCACCTGAGAACCATAGGGATTATTAATTCCTTCGTTTGCTATTTCCCAATTGCATTTTATTTGATATTCTATCACATCTTTTATTTCACTTATTGGCACTTCATTAACAAAATTATATATAGACAAAAGGGAAACCGTGGTTTCACTGCTATCATCATCCTTTATGGAATCAATATCATTTTTAAATATGATTTCACCATTTTTAACTATTTCAACAATCAAGGTATGCCTATTAACTATGGTAACCTCAGAATATTCCTCGCCATTTATAGCTTTAGCCGTTATATATAGATTGTCAACATTTTCCTTAAGCTTGCATATACAATAACCTGAAGAAATCAGAATTTTTGTTTCTTCAATGTCCCTTTCGGTCACATCTTCCAAAACATTTAGGCCCTTGCTTGAATCTCCTGCCAAAACCCCCAATACGGCAGCTGCTTCAATACCCTTTTGTCCTCCGGAATTGGGTACTATTACGCCCTTTACATTTTTTATAACATTACCGCTACATGTTATAATAAGCTCCTTTGGCTTACTACCCAAGACCTCCCTGGCTTTAGCTGATGCATAAGCTAATGCTATCGGTTCAGTGCAGCCCAGTGCAGGGATAAGTTCTTTTTTTAATAAATTTACATAAACACAGTGAATATCCTCTTTCATACCGCATCCTTTCTTATGTCATAAACTAACTTAAATTATACAAGCATCCCTTTATTAAGTAAAGACTAATAGGCTTTACATGTAAAATAATAAATACTATAATATCATTATTATGATTAAGGATAAAAAAATATTAACTAAATTAATGGTATTAGTTTTAATCAATATTGTATTGTACATGGGGATATACAATAATTTTTATTTGTATAAAGATACAATCGCCAAAGTAGAAGGTGTCAACGGTGGACAATTAACTGCTTCTATCCTAAACGGGGACGATAAAGGGGAAAGGATTAAATTAACAAACGATTATGAAGACTCCTTGGTTTATGATGATAATTATAAAAAGGGCAATCTCTTGTTTGTTAGCTATTCTGAAATTTCAAATTCATGGACTATAATAGGCATGAAGAGAGACCATATAATCGCATTAGTGCTTTTGATACTTATAAATCTTCTAATTATTTTTGGTACTAAACAGGGTCTTTATACCGTCATCGGCTTGATTTTTAATATCCTGGTTTTTACTTTGGCCATATATCTTTATTCAAAGGGTCTTAGCATATTACCTCTGTCTATAGTCATGGTCATATTATTTTCATGCTTGATACTCTTTTTGATAAACGGCAAAAACCGAAATACCTTAATGTGTATTTTTTCAACATTAAGTTCTGTGTTTTTTATCGGAGTCCTATCAACGATAATAATATATTTTTCACCGGATATTCCCTATGATTTTACCGAATTTATGCCAGAGCCTCACACAAAAGGCGAAGCAAACCTGCTATTGATATCGGAAATATTGATAGGCGGCCTGGGGGTTATCATGGACATATCTGTTACCATAACTACATGTGCTTCCGAATTAATAGCTAAGGATAAAAATATAAAATTGAAGTCATTGTTAAACTCATGCAAGAAGGTAGCAGATGATATCACGGGAACCATGATAAATGTTGTGCTTCTAACCAACATAGCTGCCTTTATGCCAATATTTATATTGGCAATAAATAATGGCTTTAGAATAAGCACAATCATAAATAACAATATGTATTTTGAAACCATCCGATTCTTAACCGGCAGTATAGGAATAATAATAGCTATCCCCCTTTCAATATTTATAGTAAGTAAATTCAATGAAAGGAGTAAAAGCATATGATTATAGCATTAACGATTTCCCTTATAGCATTAATCTTTTCTTTTGGAAGCAACCGCACGGCAAAGTCCATAGTAACAATATCAATTAATTTTTCTGTGTTTTTCCTTACGTTAATTATGATTTATTTTGGAATTAATGCGATTATTGCCACCGTAATAGGTTGTATTTTAATCTCCCTTATTACACTTTTTTATCAAAATGATATCAATATAAAAACTAAAATATCCTTTTTCTCCGTATGTTTTGTTATCTTTATTTCCTTATTCTTTACTTGCCCGGTTGTTTATTACGGAAATATTCAAGGCTTCCCTGTTGGTCAATACGAGATAAGACCTTCAAACGGTTATTTGGATTCAATAGATGTAAACATGATGTATCTTCAAATTGCAGTAATTCTCATAGTACTTATCGGAAGCTCTATAGACACATCTTTAGCTGTTTCATCTTCCCTTTATGAAGTAAAAAAGAACAATCCCAAATTAAACAAAACCGAAATATTTTTATCAGGGATTACAATTGGAAAAGGTATAATCAGCTCCACCATTAACACATTGTTCTTTATATTTATTGCAGAATATATGTCTCTATTTTTATACTTCGCTAAATACTATACATTTTCCCAAATGATTAATTCCAAAGAATTCGCCCAAGAGGTTATCACAATTGCAATAGCGGGAATAGCTTCAATACTTACCATACCCATAACATCAATCATTTGTAGTCAAAAATATAAATAAGAAGGCGTTGCCTTCTTATTCGTTCATGAACAGCTTATTCATCTTTTTTTTAATACGTTGTAGGGCATTATCAATAGTCTTTGGTGATTTCCCCAGCATCTTTGCTATCTCCGTATATGTATTTCCATCAAATTTAAGAAACCATACATCCCTTTCAAATTCACTGAATATACCATTATCGCTACTCATAAAATCAAAAAATTCTTTATACAATATCTTGGATTCCGTATCCAAATCATTAGTAATTGGTATGTTATCATAGTCACTGTTATCATTATTGGCATCTGCATCTATTGAAAACGATTCGTTCAACAGCTTATTCTTGTTTCTTTCCGCACTCTTTATGGCATTTATAATCTGTCTTTTTATACATAGGGAAGCAAAGGTGCTGAATAGCGTTCCGGCATCCCTGTCATAATCTCTTATGGCTTTAAAAATGCCAATCATTCCTTCCTGCACTACGTCTTCCTTGTCTGCACCGGAAATATAGTATGTTTTGGACTTGCTTCTAACCAAACCTTTATATCTGTTTATTAAATATTCTTCTGCAGGTTTGTCACCCCTTTGTGCCAAAAGCACCAGCTCTTCATCAGACATTTTTAAAAGTTCTTCGTTATAAACCATTTATTTGACCATGTCCCTTTGCCTTCTGACCTCATACATAATAATTGCTGCTGCATTTGAAGCATTGAGAGAATTAATTCTACCCACCATCGGTATGGAAACTATAAAATCACTCTTTTTCTTTACAAGGGGACTTATACCTTTACCTTCATTGCCGATTACTAAGCACAATTTGCCCTTTAAATCCTGCTTATAGTATTTGGGCCCTCCCATATCGCAAGCGGCTATCCAAAAGCCTTGTCCTTTCAGCTTTTCCAAAGTTTGCACGATGTTTGTAACCCTAACACAAGGCATATACTCAATGGCTCCCGCTGATGCCTTTGCAACAGTTGCAGTAAGGCCACAAGAATTTCTATTGTGAACTATTATTCCGTGGGCACCGGCGCATTCCGCCGTTCTCATTATTGCTCCCAAATTATGGGGATCTTGAATATCATCTAAGACTATTACAAAAGGTTCTTCATTTTTTGTCGCCGCTACTTTCATAATATCTTCGATTTCAGCATATTTATATTCTGTTATAACCGCAATTACACCTTGATGACTAAGTCCCGGTGCCATTTTATCTAAGACAACTTTTTCTACATAATGGCAGATTACCTGTTTATCTTTTGCCATGGCCAATATTTTGTTTATAGAACCTTCAGCTCCCTTGGCCACAAGAATTCTTTCAAATTCAGAATGTCCCTTTAAGGCTTCAATTACCGGATTCCTACCAATTATTAGATTGTCCTGTCCCCTTGTTACCTCTTCGTAGCTTTTTCTTTCCGTTACGGGTTTTATGCTTTTTTTATTTTTTTTAAAATTCGGATTGTCTCTTTTGGACATATTATTCCCTTTCGTATTTAAAGAATTGGTATCTTATACCATTTTCCTCATTTACTTCACCTTTCCATGTGATCCTATAGCCACCTCGCTCATCTATGTTAACCATGTGCTTGTCTGCTTCAAAGCTATCATATATTTTGGTTATATATAAGGTATCGCAATAGTTCAAATATTCATTATACATTCTTTCACCACCGATTAAGAATATATCTTTATTATTGTATTTATGTATTTCACCGAAAAGCTCTCCCATGGAAGTTAATACTTTACATCCCTCGGCAATGTAGTCCTTGTTACTTGTTAATACAATGTTTGTCCTGCCGGGTAAAGCTTTCCTGCCGGGAAGGCTCTCAAATGTTTTTCTTCCCATTACAATCACCTTGCCCATGGTGGTGTCTCTAAAAAACTTCATATCACCACTTATTCTTACAAGCAATTGTCCTTCTTTTCCTATTCCCCAATTTTCATCAACAGCTACTATTAAATTCAATTCTTCATCTCCTATATTGCCACGGGTATATTCTTTACCTGCGGATTAGTAATATAATTTTCAACAACCAGGTCGTCGGTTGTAAATTCATAAAAATTCTTTACGTTTTTATTTAAACTAACCCTAGGGGCATCAAACTGCTCTCTCTTTATTAGTTCTTTAACTATACTTATGTGTCTGTCATAAATATGAGCATCTGAAATCACATGAACCAACTCCCCCGCCTTGAGGTCTGAAACTTGAGCAAGCATCATCAGCAAAAGGCTGTATTGCACAACATTCCAATTATTTGCAGTCAAAATATCTTGGGATCTTTGATTTAAAATACCATTTAGGGTATCTCCTGTTACATTGAAGGTCATGCTGTATGCACAGGGTTCCAAATTCATTTCACACAAATCATCGAAATTGAATATATTAGTCATAATTCTTCTGGAATAGGGATTATTCTTAAGCTGATAAAGCACATTATCAACTTGATCCATTTCTCCCTGGGAAAACCTGTATTTTTTCCCCAGCTGATACCCATAGGCCTTACCTATGCAACCATCTTCATCTGCCCATTGGTCCCAAATATGGCTATTAAGCTCACAAACATTATTGGATTTTTTTTGCCATATCCATAATAATTCATCGAAAGCCAGCTTTATTGCCGTAGGTCTTAATGTGAGGGCCGGAAACTCCTCTTGCAAATTATATCTATTTACGACCCCGAAGGTTTTTATGGTATGAGCAGGGGTTCCGTCATCCCATTTTGGTCTGACCTTTTGTCCTTCAGTGCTAAAGCCATTATTAATTATTTCTTCACACATCTTTACAAACAGTTTATCTGCCTTACTCATTTTCTCCTCCGATTATTTCAATTGCTTTGTCTATACAATCATCAAGTCTCTTTAAATTATTCTCCATATAAAGATTACCAATTAAAGCTTCAAAACCTGTGGCCAGCTTATAGTTTATTATTTCAGCATTCCTGGGTTTTGATGTGATTTTCTGGTTTCTGGCTCTTTTAACCAATCTTATTTCATTATCTGTCAAAAAGTCCTTAAGCATAACTTTTACTGCTTTGGCTTGGGCATTGGCAGAAACATATTTAATTGCTTCTTTATGAAGAACATCCACATTAGGTTTGCCTGTATCCACAAGTTTTTTTCTAATTTGTAATTCGTAAACGGCATCACCAATATATGCCAATGCCGTTGTATTAATATCATTACTCACAGTTTAAATCCTCACAATTTGTACCCCGTTTGGAGTATCTTTTAAGGCTATGCCTTTTTCCTTTAAAATATCTCTGATCTCATCTGCCCTTTTAAAGTCCTTGTCTTTCCTTGCTTTCTGTCTTTCTTCTATCAAAGCCTTCACAACTTCGTCTATGTCCTCCTCCACTTCATTTTGAAGTATTCCAAGAACATTGCAAAGCTCCATTAATATATCCTTTGATTTCTCCGCAAATTCTTTACTGCAGCCATCAATTACAGCAGTATTAATGGCAGTCACCAATTCAAATATTGCACTGATTCCGTCTGCTGTATTTAAATCATCATCCATAGCCGTTATGAACTGATCCCTGTAATTATCAAAAGTCTTTAATCTGCTTTTTTCAGACTCTGATAATTCTCCTTCACCTTTATTTATAAGGTAATTCAAATTTTCTTTGGCATTTCTGAGTCTTGTCAACCCCGCTTTTGCTTGTTCCATTAGCTTATCATTGAAATTAATTGGACTTCTGTAATGTCCCGACAGTAAGAAAAATCTAATTACCTCCCCGTCATATAGCTTCCTAATATCCCTTACGGTAAAGAAGTTTCCCAATGACTTAGACATTTTTTCTCCATCCACTGTAATATATCCGTTATGCATCCAATAATTTGCAAACTTGCAACCATTGCAAGCCTCTGATTGGGCAATCTCGTTTTCGTGATGAGGGAATTGTAAATCTTGTCCTCCTCCGTGAATATCTATGGTATTTCCCAAATGCTTTTTCGACATGGTTGAGCACTCTATGTGCCATCCGGGTCTTCCCAAGCCCCAAGGTGATTCCCAAGCTATTTCATCTTCGGTTTTTCTTTTCTTCCATAAAGCAAAGTCCATTGGATCCCTCTTGACTTCCCCAACGGCTATTCTGGCACCCAACTCCAAGTCATCCAGATTTTGTCTGCTTAATTTCCCATAGTTTTCGAAGGCTTTAGTTTTAAAATATACATCCCCATCAGCTTCATATGCATATCCTTTTTCTATAAGGGTACTGACAAAGTCAATGATTTCATTAATATTTTCAGAAACCTTCGGATGAGAATCCGCCAAGGAAACGTTTAAAGCCTTTGCGTCATTAAAATATTCCTTTATAAATGTTTCCGCCACATCTTGAGCGGTTTTACCTTCCTCTTTGGCTTTATTTATAATCTTATCATCCACATCAGTAAAATTCTGAACAAAATTAACGCCATATCCCCTATAAATCAGATATTTCCTCAATGTGTCAAATACCACGAAAGGTCTTGCATTTCCCAAATGAAAATAGTTATATACAGTAGGTCCGCATACATATATTTTAACATCATCTTTATCCATGGGGATAAACTCTTCTTTTTTCCTGGTCATAGTATTATATATCTTCATATTAATTATCCTCCCTTAGATGTCTGTTTTCTTCCTTTAAAGTACCTACTTCCTTTTCCAATCGCTTAATAGCCTTTCTCAAATCCCGTAATTCGTTTGCAATCGGATCGGGAATGTCCACCTGATTTAATTCGTCCACGGTTTTGTTTTTTTGTTTAACGATTCTTCCGGGTATTCCCACAACCGTAGACCCGTCGGGAACTTCTTTTAAAACCACAGAACCTGCTCCGATTTTAACATCGTTTCCAACCTTAAAAGGCCCTAAAACCTTGGCACCGGAACTGATTACCACATGATTTCCTATGGTAGGATGACGTTTACCGCAATGCTTTCCCGTGCCGCCTAAAGTCACTCCTTGATAAATAGTAACATCGTCTCCTATTTCTGTGGTTTCGCCTATTACCACCGCCATACCATGATCTATAAAGCATCTTTTACCTATGGTGGCTCCCGGATGTATTTCGATTCCCGTCAACCATCTAACCAATTGTGATATAAGTCTGGCTATAAATTTCAGCTTATGCATAAAAAGAAAGTGTGTAAGCTTGTGAAATATCAATGCCCATACTCCGGGATAGCACAACAAGACCTCAAAGGTATTCCTTGCGGCCGGATCTCTTTCCACAGCAGCTCTTAGATCATCTCTAATATCCCTAAAAAAAGCCATTACATACTCCTTACTTTATTTTTATGCTCTTGATTTTCTGGTCTTCCAATGGCCTGTCCATTCTGTTTCTCTTAACGCTTACTATCTTATCTGCCACTTCCATTCCAGAAGTGATTTTACCAAAGGAAGCATACTCGCCGTCTAAATGAGGCGCATCTTCCACCATAATAAAAAACTGGGAACCTGCTGAATTTGGCATCATTGATCTTGCCATTGACAATATTCCCCTGGAATGCTTCAAATCATTTTTAAAACCGTTTGAAGCAAATTCTCCTTTTATAGTATGTCCCGGGCCACCCATACCTGTGCCGTCCGGGCAACCGCCCTGTATCATAAATCCCGGAATTACTCTATGAAAAATCAATCCACTGTAAAAGCCTTCTTCAATAAGCTTAACAAAATTTGCAACTGTTTCAGGGGCTATATCTTCATATAGTTCACCTTCCATTATTTCTCCGTTTTCCATTTCTATAATAAATTCTTTCATATTCATCTCCTTATTTCTTTTTTTATCTTATACGGATTACATTTTTTGTGATCCAATACTTCCCATAATTCATCCTTTAAGCATGCCGGATATAAGCCCGGACAGTGACTTAATTCGTCTTTTGTAAAATACCTTATTTCCCTCAGCACCTGATGCTCATCATCAAATTCCGGATCCTTACCAAGCTCTGCCTTTCCCGAAACTATTTTACCCAGCATGAAATCCACAAATCTTTGCCCTCTTTCTTTGCTCACTTCTTCAACATGCCAAATCATATCAACGATTTCCACATGTAATCCGGTTTCCTCAAAAACCTCTCTTTTGCCAGCATCAGCAGAAGTCTCGCCTTCTTCAATGGCACCTCCCGGCACTATCCAAATATCTCTTTCTTCATGATGTTGTTTAACCAATAGTATTCGGTTTTTTTCATCAATTATAATTACTCTAACTCCGCCTACCCACATAATAAAACTCCTAAAACTCCCATAATAAAAAGAACTGACAAAGGACTTACTTTAAATTTTTCCAACAGTATTAACGAAGCTATACACATGATTACAGGCACAATTTTTAAAGTACCCAAAGAAAACATTGTGGCCTTAGCCATTATTAATGCGGCTACCAATATAAATGCCACCGTAGCCGGTGTGATACCCTTTAACAATCCTTTTACCAAATGACTTTCGCGAAATCTTTTAATAAACTCAAATACTAGATTTACCAGCAAAAAAGCCGGTATGGAAACCCCTAATGTGGCCACCAGTGCTCCCTTTATGCCTAATTCTTGATAACCCACATAAGTTGCGGCGTTAACCGCAATAGGTCCCGGTGTTATTTGTGAAATTGCTACAAGGTCCGCAAATTCTTTTGTTGTCATTAAATCCAAGCCGCTCATGCCTTGATATATAAGGGGTAACATAGCCATTCCCCCGCCGAAACCAAAAATACCTATTTTTATAAAAGCCCAAAAGATGCTAAATATCATCTTTCACCCCTTTCACCATACTTACTGTATAAAATACCCAGTACGGCAGATGTCAAAATGATGAATATTGCATCAAAGTTAAAAATTATCAATCCCAAAAGTGCCATAATAAATATAAGCCAAGAAAAAATATTGTTTAACACCCTCTTACCTATTCTTATCGCTGCCCATAAAATCATAGCTACCACCGCGGACTTAAGTCCTATGAATCCACCGTTTATATAGCTGTTGCTTCCAAGCTTATCCAAAACTTCCCATATCAGAATAATAGCAAAGAAGGAGGGTGTAATGACACCTATTGTAGCTACTATTGAACCTAAAAGACCTTTTTTTATTCTTCCTATATATGTTGCCATATTTATGGCAATAACACCGGGCAAACTTTGACTGATTGCAATACAATCCATTGCCTCTTTGTCAGTAAGCCATTTTTTCTTGTCCACTACCAAATCCTGTATTAGGGGAATCATAGCTATGCCCCCTCCTACAGTAAAAAGTCCCAGCTTAAAAAAGGTAAAGAATAAGTCGATTAATAGGTTTTCTTTTAAACTATTTTTCTTCATTTACTAATTCTACAGTTTTCTTGATAGCCTCTCCTATCTTGAGCTCCAATTTGTCTTCATCTCTTCTTAATTTATATTCCACTATTCCTTCATCGGCTAGCTTTCCTACAGTTATTCTAATGGGAATCCCTAATAAATCAGCATCTTTAAATTTAACGCCGGGTCGCTCTTTTCTGTCATCCAACAGTACATCAACTCCTTCATTTATCAAGGCCTCATAAATTTTCTCCGCAGCTTCCGACTGTATTTCATCATTAGGCTTTAAAAGAGTGATAATAACATGGTAAGGCGCCACTGACATCGGCCAAATTATTCCGTTTTCATCGTGGTGTTGTTCCACAACAGCAGCCAGCGTTCTGGTTACGCCAATACCGTAACAACCCATTACTATCGGATGATCCTTTTGATTTTCATCCTTATACATGGCATTCATGGATTCTGAATATTTTGTTCCTAGCTTAAAAACCTGGCCCACTTCAATACCCCTGGCATGTTTAACAGGATTGCCGCACTGGGGACATGGATCCCCTTCCTTTAAGGTTTTAATGTCCGTTACTATATCTCCCTCATAGTCCCTGCCATAGTTCACATTTTTTATGTGATAGTCTTTTTCATTGGCACCGGCACACATGTTTCTTAATCCTACCAGCTCACTGTCTACGATTACCTTGCAATTAGTAAGTCCGATGGGACCGGTAAATCCTCCGACACAGCCCGTCTCAAGACCCATTTCTTCTTCGTCTGCAAATTCTATGGCATGCTCCGGTATATCAAGAGCATTAACAAGCTTAACCATATTTAATTCTCTATCACCCCTAATAAAGGCTGCCACATATCCGGCGGCGTCACCTTCATTGTCATATGTAACAAACAGTAAGGCTTTAATGGTTTTGTTTTGATCCAACCCCAAATATTCAGCTACTGCTTCTATTGTTTTTGTTTCCGGTGTTAATACCTTTTCCAATGGCAGCATTTCACAGTCATCAGGAACCGAATCAACACATTCCGCCCTTTCAACAGTAGCCGCCATGCTGCAATTATCGCAGTATGCGATTTCGCTTTCTCCCACTTCAGATAGTGCAGTAAATTCATGGGAATTGCTGCCTCCTATAGCGCCCGTATCCGCTTCAACAGGTCTAAAAGTAAGTCCGCACCTTGTGAAAATTCTTTCATAAGCCTTATACATATCATCATAGCTCTTGTCCAGACCCTCAGTATCCTTATCAAAAGAATAAGCATCCTTCATAATAAATTCTCTGCTTCTCATCAATCCAAACCTAGGTCTTGCCTCATCCCTATATTTGGTTTGTATTTGATATAGGTTAATCGGTAATTGTCTATAAGAAGATATGTCATTTCTTACTATATCGGTAAATATTTCTTCATGGGTAGGCCCCAGACAAAAATCTCTTCCGTTTCTATCCTTAAGTCTCCATAGCTCCGGTCCGTAAGCATACCATCTTCCGGATTCTTGCCATAACTCAGCAGGCTGCACCGCAGACATATGTATTTCCTGACCTCCGGAATTATCCATCTCTTCCCTTATAATATTTTCGATTTTCCTAATGGATTTCCAGCCCATGGGCATAAATCCATAAACTCCGGAAACCAATTTTCGTATCATTCCCGTTCTTACCAATAAAACATGACTTGCAATTTCTGCTTCGTTTGGCACCTCTCTAAGGGTTTTTAAGTGCATCTTCGATAATCTCATTAAAAATTTCTCCTCTATCTATTTATTAATTACGCAAGTAGCCAATGCCGCTATGCCTTCTCCCCTTCCGATAAAACCTAAGCCTTCGGTAGTGGTGGCTTTTATATTTACAGCTTCTTGGCCTATTCCTAAGGCTTCAGCTATATTATTCTTCATTTCATCTATATACAAGGAAATTTTAGGCTTTTCCGCCATAATGGTTATATCGATATTCTGAATTTCACAGTTAACCATATCCCTAACTCTTCTTAGCAATTCCATACTGCTAATATCTTTGTATGCTTCATCTGTATCAGGAAAATGCTTACCTATGTCTCCCAAAGCCGCAGCGCCTAAAATAGCATCCATTAGTGCATGCAACGCTACATCTGCATCCGAATGTCCCAACAGGCCCTTTTCATAAGGTATATCTACTCCACAAAGAATTAATTTTCTTCCTCCCGTCAATCTGTGAACATCGAATCCATTTCCCACTAAACTTCTCAATGGTAAATCCTCTTTTCTCGTTACTTTTATATTACTATATGAACCTTCGGTAAGAATGGGATTAACACCTAATCTTTCCACAAGAACGCTGTCATCCGTTCCTATAAAACCATCCTTTTCTGCATAAGCAAAAGCCTCCTCCAATATATCTTTTTTAAAAGCTTGGGGAGTTTGGACATTGTATAAAAGTTCCCTTGGTAATGTCTCACTTGGAATTATAGGATAATTCTCATTTCTTTTCAAGCCATAATCAGAAATTAGTCTCATGGTGTCTGTAGCTCCCACGGCGGTAACTGCCGCACCGTTAACCTCGGCCGCCTCTATATTGTTTTCAATTATTTCCACTGAAACATTAGGCCTGGCTCCGTCATGAATAACTACTATACAATCAGATTCTATATTACTTATAAGGTTGACTTCGTCAATTCCCTTTTTTACGGATTTTTGCCTTGTCTCTCCACCATAAGTAACACTAATAGGCTTAGTATATTTATTACTAAGCCTATTATAAATCTCTGCCAATTCTTTATCATTGTCTTTAGGTCCAACTATTACTACATGTTCAACCTTTTTGCACATAAGAAACGGTTCTATGGCACATTCCAAAACTGTCTTTCCCTTATATGATAAAAACTGTTTGGGAACGGATCCTCCCATTCTTATGCCTTTGCCGCCGGCAACAATTATTGCCACGACTTTAACACTATTTTTCATCGGTTTTTAATTTCCCAAAAATCATTCTACCTGCAGAAGTTTGGAAAACGCTGGTAACAATAATATTTGTGGTTTCTCCTATGCGTCTTTTACCATCTTCCACAACAATCATAGTTCCGTCATCTAAATAGGCTACCGCCTGCTTGCTGTCCTTACCTTCTTTTACCAAAGTAACAACCATACTTTCTCCCGGCAATACTATTGGCTTTAGTGTGTTGGCAAGTTCATTGATATTTAGTACCGGAACTTCATTAATACCTGCAACCTTATTAAGATTATAGTCGTTTGTCACAACCTTACCACCCAGAATCTGAGCCAGCTTTAAAAGCTTTACATCCACTTCCGGGATTTCTTTTATGGCCTTTTCTTTATCAGTATTATATATTTCGATACCATAATCTGTCTGTATCTTTTTCAGTATATCAAGACCTCTTCTTCCCCGGGTTCTCTTTAAACTGTCAGAAGAATCTGCTATATGTCTAAGCTCCACAAGGACAAACTCCGGTATTACGATCGGTCCTTCCAAAAAACCGGTTTTTAGTATCTCAACAATTCTACCGTCAATAATAACACTGGTATCCAAAACCTTAGGGTAGCCATCTATTCGATTCTTACCCATAAGGCCAATTCCCTCAGAATTACCATGCCTAATTGAAACATCGTTAAATGCGCCTCCGATAATCTCTCTTTCCTTATTAGTAGCAACTACTATTCCAAGGTATCCGAAAACAATATATAGTAACACTGTTATCAGGACATACCAAGCTCCATCTATGGCATTACGATAAATCATAGAAATTAATAGGGCTATCACTATACCTGTAACAAAGCCAATTACCCCGGCAATCAAATCATTTGCCGATATTTCTCTGAGGTCTTCACCTATGTTGTTAGCCGTTTTTGCTCCTTGTTTGCTCAAAAGAGGGGTCAACTTAAAGAATATAAGTCCAAAAATAAAAATAATAATTGCCGCAGCGCCTATGCTTTCGGTTTGCGTGAACATTTCTTCACCATCAAGCGTAGCCTCTACCCAATTAGATAATAAATAATAAACAACCAACCCTACTAAACAACCTACTAAAGTAAAAACGGTTCTAAGTATCTTTCGTATCATGCATCCACCTCCTTTCCGTCATTATCAATTAATATACCGCATTTTTTAGTTAAAATCAACAATTTTATTAAATTAAACTGTTTCTTCTACCAATTTCTCAATTTCATCCAAGCTATAGCCACCGGCAAGTATGAGTTCACTTACTAAAATTTGTTTTGCCGTATTTAATAATTTTTTTTCACCCGTGGAAAGCTTTTTAACCCGATCGTTTCTTATTAAATCCCTCACAACACCGGCAACAATAATAATATCTCCTGTTTTTAGTTTTTCATTGTTTTCTCGATATCTTCTGTTCCAATTGCTGGGCATTTCCTCGGAATCACTCCCCAGTACTTCAAAAACCTCTTCTATTTGGTTGTTGGATATAATATATCTTACACCAATGTTATCACAATTATCCACAGGAATCATTACATTCATCTTACTATAAGGCAAAAACAAGCAGTAATACTCCCTGCTTTCCCCAAGAATTTCTTTCTTTTCAATGCTTTTAATGGTTCCTGCCCCATGCATTGGATATAGTATATTATCTCCTATTGCAAACATTTCTGCCTCCTCTTATTCCCATGTTTATAGTATACGTGAATTTTTTGATATTTGCAATAAAAAATGTTATTTTATCACATACATAACATATTGTCAACATAAATATCACATGTTAAAAAGAGGCGTTCTTAACCTTTGCTTTATGAAACTATTTTTATATTCTGTATATATTCAATATTGATTATCTCGGTTTTACCTTTGGATTCAACCTTCATCCAATTATCATGGATTTCCTTTACTAAAACCTTATTAAAACCCGAACCTGTATAACCCATATTGATTGTACAAATCCTTCCAACGCATTCCCTAATTATTTCATTAGTCATGATTGCCAATTGTCCTCTCTTTCTTCTTATTCTTGCTTTTGTAGTCAAACGAGTCTCAAGCTCCACAATAAACACAATAAATATAGGTAGAAAAATAATCCAAGTAGATGAATTCATATTTAATCCCCTCCTGTTAAACTAATATAACATTTGACACAAGGGTATTCAACCGTTTACCCACTAATATCTTTAATTTTCAATGATATTATGGTATAATTTGTTTAGAATAACAGCTTTTGACAGAACATTCATATAAACTACACATCTAAACTGTATTCTAGTGTTATAAATAATTAATTATCAAGAAAGTGAAGGTGACAATATGTATAACCTTTTAGTAGTGGATGATGAACCTAAAATCAGAGAAGTTATCAAAGAGTATGCGGATTTTAGCGGATACAATGTAACTGAAGCAGCGGACGGAATGAGCGCCATAGGATTATGCAAGTTGAATGATTATGACTTAATAATTATGGATATAATGATGCCTAAGCTTGATGGTTATAGTGCAGTTAAGGAAATAAAGAAGATTAAGGATATACCGGTAATTATGCTCTCCGCTCGGGGAGAAGAATACGACAAGCTATTCGGCTTTGAATTGGGAATAGACGATTATGTTGTTAAGCCTTTTAGTCCTAAGGAATTGATGGCAAGAGCAAATGCCATACTAACTCGAAAAAACAATTCTGCAAAAGGCTCAAATGCCGTTATGACCTTCGACGGACTGGAGGTTAATTTTGCTGCCAGGACGGTTTCTGTTGATGGTAAAAGAATCGATTTGACGCCAAAAGAATACGAGCTTTTATTCTATCTGATACAAAATAAGAATATTGCGTTATCCAGGGATAAACTCCTGTCTGATATTTGGGGTTATGACTTTTTCGGGGATGACAGAACCATCGATACACACATTAAGAATTTAAGAAACAATTTGGGTCCATATAGAAACTTCATAGTAACGCTAAGGGGAGTTGGTTATAAATTTGAATATGAAGAATAATAAATTCGATTTTTTCAGTATACGTTTTAAATCATGGTTATATTTCATTATTTTTGCCGTAATAATTGTATCATTAATATGGCTTCTTCAGATGTTTTTTATTGATCATTATTATGAACAAATGAAAATTACCGAAACTCAATCAAATGCTCAAATGTTAAAAACAAAGTATTATACAAGCCCTGACACCTTTGAAACCGATGCCAGGGCTGTAGCAATAAAAAATGACATCTTTATCCGACTAGATACGGATAAGACTTCTTTTGTTTACTCTCCCAATAACGGAGGGCCTTCATCTTACTATGCATATTATACTCAGCTATACCACGCAAGAAATAAATTGCATTCTTCTGATTTAAACACAGTATCAAGTATAATAGAAGATACGGCAACGGGTACAAAGCTTTTGGTATATGCTTCTTATATGACTCCTAATGCAAATAAGGACGACAACAACATACTATATCTGGTTGCTCCTTTGTATCCTGTTGCATCGACAATATCAATACTAAGGGTACAATTATTTTATATAACCACAATTTCAGCATTATTAGCCCTGTTATTGGCATTTTATCTTTCCCAAAGGATTTCAACTCCAATAAACAGTATAACCCAATCGGCGGTTAAACTCAGCAAGGGTGACTATAATGTTAAGTTCGAGGGGGGCCAATTCACAGAGCTTGATGCTTTGGCCAAAGCTCTAAACAAAGCTTCCTACGAGATGCAAAAAACCGATTTTTATCAAAGGGACATGATCGCAAATGTATCCCATGATTTGAAAACACCTTTGACCATGATAAGGTCCTACGCAGAGCTGATACAGGATATATCAGGAGATAATCCCAAAAAGAGAAAAGAGCATCTACAGGTTATAATTGACGAGACCAACCATTTGAACTCTATCGTATCGGATATGCTAACCATGTCAAAAATGCAATCAAATGCCATAAGCATAGATAAGGAAGATTTTGATTTGGTTGAGGCCGCAAATTCGGTACTGGCCACATATAAGATATTGGCGGATCAAGACGGATATACCATTGAATTCAATACTCCAAAATCAGCTTATGTAAACGGTGATATCAATAAAATGAAACAGGTTATGAGTAATTTAATTACAAATGCCATCAAGTACTGCGGAGAAGATAAAGTGATTATTGTAAATATCAAAAGAGTCGGCAAAAAGGTCAGATTTGATGTAATCGATCACGGAGCAGGTATTCCTGAAGAAGAGCTTACCCATGTTTGGCAAAGATATTATAAAACCAGTGTTAACCATGCAAGAAACACCGAGGGCACCGGCCTAGGCTTATCAATAGTAAAAAGCATATTAACCATTCACAATGCCAACTACGGCGTAGAAAGCCAGGAGGGTATTGGCAGTGATTTTTGGTTTGAGATGGAATTAGTAAGAAGATAATTAGCACCTTTAAGGTGCTTTTGTCATATTTTAGCCATATTTATAAATTATACTTCTTAATAATAAAGGAGGATTATTTATGAATAACAATAAAAAAATTATTACATTACTTATAATAGGTTCGTTACTTATCGCCATTTCGGGAGTGGGTCTTGTTTTGGAAAAAGACAGCTTAATCAAAGAAAGCCCCGAAATTGCCTTAAACGCTCAATTGCCTGATGAACACAGTGAATGTGGCGGCGAGGGAATAGAACAAGGGGGATCTAAAAATAACAGAAGAAGCGATTCGTTATCAGTATATTCGGAAATTTTGGGAATAGACGAGGAAGAATTAATAGAGTATTTACATGAAAACAATATTACACTTAAGGATTTAATCTCAGAAAACGGAGATTCGGAAGAATTTAGAGAGAATATGCAGAGGTAAAAAATGTATAGAATTCTAATAGTAGAAGATGAACCCGCCATAAGTAGGATAGTGGAAAAATATTTGAATAAAGCAAATTATAATTGCCAAATTGCGAGCGATGGTTTCATCGCTCTTGATTTGTTTTCAAAAAATGCCTTTGATCTTGTCATACTAGATATTATGATGCCGGGAATAGACGGGTTTAGAGTTTTGGAAACTCTAAGGGAAACATCAAACGTACCCGTTATAATGTTAACGGCGAAGGAGTTGGAGGAGGACAGAATCAATGGTTTTAACAAGGGAGCTGATGATTATGTTGTCAAACCCTTCAGTCCCCAGGAGCTTGTAAAAAGAGTAGATGTTTTTATAAAGAGAATTTACAAGGCTGAGGAAACTTCCATATCCAATTACGGACCTTTCAAAATTGACAAAAAAGAAAAGACCATAACAAAAAATGATAATATATTACAATTAACGGCAGCGGAGTTCACAGTATTGTCTGTTTTGTTTGAGAATAAAAATCAGCTTCTAACCAGAGACCAGATAATAAATAAGGCCTTCGGTTTTGATTATGAGGGATATGACAGAACAATAGATACATATATAAAGAGAATTCGAAATAAAATCGAAGACGATCCTAAGCACCCCGAATATTTAATTACTAAGTATGGCGGCGGTTATATCTTGATTATATAAGGAGTACCCCATGAAAGTATTTAAAAAAACAATTTCATTACAGAAACTATTGGTACTGGGTATAGCCAGCGTTTCTTTATTTGCCATACTTATAAATTCATTTATAACCTTTAGATTAATGAAAGGCTTTATTAACAATTTCTCCAGGGGACCTTTAAGATCCAAAAATATTAACTCCATGGGAAATCATATATTTGAAGAAATGTTTGATAATGGCCTTACATTGGGTCAAATAGTAAATTCCGAAATCATCAAAAATATGATATTCTCACTAATATTTGCCTTAATCTTGGCCATAGTTATAGGCTCCATAGTCGGGAGAATAATGAGTAAATCCCTTAAAGCCACCTCTAATATGGCTAAATCAATGCAATCCGGCGAAAATGTAATTCGTCCTTTTACTCGAATAAAAGAGATAAGGGATGTCAATGACACCCTGGAGGATTTTAATTCCAAGTTAGCACTAAAGGCCACCACAAGAAAATCAAAAATTGATCAGCTGACTCATGAAACAAGAACACCTTTGACAATAATAAAATCCCAGCTGGAGGCGATGCAGGACGGAGTAATCGACCCCTCTTATGAAGAATTGGAAATATGTAAAGCACAGGTTTCCCTATTAACTGATTTAATAGGAAATATGGGAGAAGTAATTGAATCCGACAGCAATGAAATAGTCCCTGATATAACGACATTTTATCTGTCAGATGTGATAAACCAAGTTGCAGGCGGTTTAAGAATGCAATTCGAGAAAAAAAATATAGAGTTGTTAGTAAGTATGCCTAAAGACAAAATTGAATTAAAAAGCGATAAAAGCTTACTCAGTCAGAGCATAATGAATATTTTATTGAACTCGTATAAATACACCCTGTCCCAGGGAAAGGTTACAATAAATTGTACTCCGGGGGAAGGTTTATTAAAAATAACTATAACTGATACGGGGATGGGTATATCTAAAAGTGACTTGGAAAATATTTTCAAACCATATTACAGAAGTAATGATGTTTGCCATATAAAGGGACTTGGGCTTGGTTTATATATAGTAAAGTCAAATATAGAGGCATTATCAGGTACCGTTAAAATCGACTCCGAATTAGGTAACGGAACAACTGTGGAAATTAATTTGCCTCTGTCATAATCTAGCCATAATTAAAGTTTATCATATTAATATAAAGATATATACGAGGAGGTATTAATATGAGAGGAACATTACTAATCGGACAATTTGGTCATGGCTTATTACCACTGATACTAATAGGTTTGATAGGCATAGCATTGATAGTCATAGCTTTAGTATTATTTATTAAAAGCAAGGACAATAAAGGCAATAAAGATGATAATTCCATTAATGTTTTAAAAGAAATGTACGCAAAAGGCGAAATAAACGAAGATGAATTTTATAAGAGAGCCACAGTCCTAACCGGCAGGCCTTTTGTAAACAACGGAAAACAAGGCATATCATAGCGATATGCCTTGTTTTTATTTAAAATATTCTTTTATGGCTTCATTTATCGACTTGACCTTAACAATCTCAATATCTTTACCATCACTTTTATAACTGCCGTTTGGTATAATAACTCTTTCATATCCAAGTCTTTGGGCTTCTTGGATTATCTTATCACCATTTCTGATTGATCTTAAATCCCCCGTTAAACCAACTTCCCCCAACGCAAAGGTTTTTGTTTTGGAAATTTTAGAAGTAGCAGATGAATAAACTGCCAAAGCAACACCCAAATCAGTTGATGTGCTATCCGGCTTCATCCCCCCAACCACATTGACATATACATCATAATTAAGCAATGATAATCCCGCTTTTTTTCTAAAACAGCCAAAATCATACTTACTCTATTACTATCAATACCAACGGAATTTCTTCTTGCAAATCCAACATTTGCAGGAGATACCAGAGCTTGTATCTCAAAGAATACCGGCCTGCTTCCTTCATATATGGCCGCCACTACAGACCCTTCAATATTCGAGTCCGTATTCTCCAAAAGACTACCCGAAAGATTCTTAATACCCTTCATTCCGTCTTCATTCATTGTAAAAGCTCCTATTTCATCGGTGGTGCCAAAACGATTTTTATAAGCCCTTAATATTCTTAGATCCCTATCTCTTTCTCCGGAAAAATTCAAAACACAGTCTACTAAATGCTCCAGTATTTTAGGTCCGGCCAAATCCCCTGATTTTGTTACATGTGCCACTATAAATATGGGTATTTTACCTGCTTTGCCGATTCTCATGAGAAGGTTACCACAAGTTCTTACTTGACCCACGCTTCCCGGGGCAGAATCAATTTCCTCAGAATACATTGTCTGAATGGAATCAATAATCAAGAACTTTGGTTTTTCTTCTTCGCAAGCCAAAACGATTTTATCCAAATTGGTTTCGGAAAAAATAAGGAGTTCATCGCTTATTTCTCCGCAAACTCTGTCAGCTCTAAGCTTAATCTGTTCTTCTGATTCTTCTCCGCTGACATATAAAACCTTGCCATATCTTGCCGCTATATTATTTGCGGCTTGTATAATAATTGTGGATTTACCTATTCCGGGTTCCCCTGATATTAATGTCAAAGAACCTAAAACCAAACCATTACCCAAAACCCTATTAAGTTCAGGTATTCCCGTATCTATTCTTTTGTAATCCAAGGTTCCCACTTTACTAAGCTCCAGAGGCTTATTCTCGCTTCTTTTTCTGCTACGCGAGTCGGCTTCTTTTTCTTGGTAAACTGCCATCTCCTTCATTGTATTCCATGCACCGCAAATACACTGTCCCTGCCATTTTGCGCTTTCATAGCCACATTCGCTACACACATAAACCAATTTTTTCTTTGCCATCATTCCTCCATTAAGTAAAAAGAGCCGCATTATGCGGCTCTAAACAAGCTATTATTCGTTTTCAGCTTTATGTTCAGCTATAATCTTTTCTGCAATATTACCAGGTACCTCTTCATATTTAGCAAAGTCCATGGTAAACGTACCTCTTGCTTGAGTCATTGCTCTTAATACTATAGCATAATCAAACATCTCAGCCTGAGGGGCCTCAGCCATCAGTTTTGTACCGCCTTCGAAAGGCTCCATTCCCAGAATCCTTCCTCTCCTCTTGTTCATATCTCCCATAACTGAACCTGTATATTCTTCAGGAACAAATATTTCTACATTCATAATAGGTTCAAGTAAGCAAGGCTTTGCCTCTACTATACCCTTTTTAAATGCCAGTGAAGCAGCTATTTTAAAGGCCATTTCATTGGAATCTACATCATGATAAGATCCGTCATAAAGCACGGCCTTAATGTTTACTACTTTGCAACCGGCTAAAGGTCCTTTTTCCATACTTTCAACCAAGCCCTTTTCAACCGCAGGAACATAGTTCTTAGGTATTGAACCGCCGAATAATTCTTCACTGAACTCAAAGTCCTCGCTTGAAGGAGAGAATTTAATGTGAACATCACCATATTGTCCTGCTCCACCTGATTGCTTTTTATGTTTTCCCTGAACATCCGAGCTGCCCTTAATTGTTTCTCTGTATGCTATCTTCTGAGGTATAACCTTAACATCAATTCCATACATCTCTTTAAGTTTGGCCATTATAACATTAATTTGTATATCTCCCTGACCGCCTAACAGTGATTGATGAGTTTCTGCATTTCTCTCCAAAACAAAGCTTGGATCACTTTCCATTAGCTTATGTAAGCCTTGGGCCATTTTTTCATCATCATTTTTGTCCGCTGCTTCTATTGCTATATAATAATTCGGAGCAGGGAAATTAACAGCCGGGAATTTTATTTGATGGGATTTTTCGCATAGCGTATCACCGGTTTTCGTATACTGCAACTTAGCTATTGCTACAATATCCCCCGCATGAATTTCCGGAGCATCCAACTGATTTTTACCTCTTACAAAAAACATTGCCCCAAGCTTTTCCGCCTTACCCACACGAGGATTATATAACTCTCCTCCCGGAGTAAGTTTTCCTGTAATAAGCTTTGCATAAGATATTTTGCCTAGGAACGGATCTGCAATTGTTTTAAATACAAATAAGTTAGGACTGCCTTCATCCGAGCATTTTAATTCTATTTCTTCATCATTGTCATTGAAGGCCTTGTAAGTTCCATGCTCTGTAGCGGCAGGAACATACTTAGCTATAGCATCCAACACCTCGGTTACACCTTCACCGGTTATCGCAGAACACTTCAAAACCGGCACTATTTCTCCGTGAGCTATGCCGCTTCTTAAGCCTTTACTAAATTCTTCATCAGTAAATTCCCCCACTTCAAAGAATTTTTCCAGTAATTCTTCATCTGTTTCCGCTATGGCTTCATTAAGTGCGTCTTTATCGTCTAATGTAACAACGGAAATTCCGAATTTGTCTTTTAAATCTTGAACAACCGCATCCACATTAACATTTTCTTTATCAATTTTATTAAGTACAAAGAACTTAGGCATTGAATATTTTTCGCATGCCTGCCAAGCCTTTTCTGTTCCTACTTGTACTCCGGATGATGCATCCACCATCATAATTGCAGCTCCCGCTGCCCTCATGGCAGAATTCACTTCTCCTACGAAATCAAAAAAGCCCGGAGTGTCTAAGAAATTAAATTTTAAACCACTGTATTCAACAGGTACTAAAGTAGTATTTATTGAATAACCTTTTTCTATCTCCATCTTATCATAGTCTGAAGTAGTGTTACCATCTTCAACTTTACCTAATCTTGTGATTACTTTTGTAGCCAACAGTGCTGCTTCCAAAAAAGTTGTCTTACCGCAGCTTCCATGACCTAAAATTGCCACATTTCTAATTTTGTCACTTGTGTAGCCTTTCATTTCTAGACCTCCCATTATCTTTTTTACGTATCGAAAATATTATATCAAACGGTGACTGATAATTCAATAATAATTTACACTTTAAACACATTTATGCTACTTAACGTTTGTTGCAATATACTCTATTATTTTTACTGTATTTTCCATACCTTCTTTTGTAATATGCTCGTAAGGTCCGTGGAAGGCGTAGCCACCCGTTCCCAAATTCGGACATGGCAATCCGTTATTTGTGATAGTAGCACCATCCGTACCGCCTCTTATGGGTTTAGAACACACTTCCAGCCCCAAACTTTTTATTCCATTCACAGCCAATTCCACAACATCCATATGTTTTGTCATTTCTTTTGCCATGTTAAAATAGGTGTCTTCTATCAATACTCTTGCCACTTCTTTGCCGTACTTGAGATTGATTTCCTCTATAATCTTACTGACCAAATCCTTCTTTTTATCAAATTCAATCATATCATGGTCCCTAATAATATATTCGGCTTCACCATAAGCAACATTTCCCTTTAGCTCACAAAGCATAATAAAGCCTTCCCTATCCTTTGTTTTTTCAGGCACCTGCTCCTTAGGCATCTTATCTTGAATCTCGCTCAATATTGATGCTGCGTTTACCATTATATCCTTTGCGGATCCCGGATGCACATTTTTACCCCTAACTTCAACCTTAGCACTTGCTGCATTGAAGTTTTCATATGCAATCTCACCTTCGTAGTCGCCGTCCACCGTATAGGCAAAATCCGCTTTGAAATAATCCAAATCAAATTCTGCCGCGCCTAAACCCACCTCTTCATCAGGGGTAAAGGCAACCCAAATGTCTCCGTGGGGGATATTCTTTTGTTTTATCTCTTCCATTGCGGTAATAATTTCTGCAATACCTGCTTTATCATCAGCTCCTAAAAGTGTATTGCCATCAGTTGTTACTAGTGTTTTACCCCTATGGTTAATCAAATCAGGAAAGTCACTGACTTTTAATAACTCCCCTGTTCCTTTTAACAAAACATCATTGCCATCATAATTTTCAATTATCTGCGGATTCACACCACATCCGCTAAAATCCGGAGCTGTATCAATGTGGGAAATAAACCCCACTGCTTTTTTTGACCCCATACCCTCTGTGGCTTTTAGTCTTCCGTAAAGATAACACTTATCATCCAGCAAAACTTTGTCAAAGCCCAAATCTTCAAGCTCCTTTTTTAAATCCAATGCCAAATCGAATTGTTTAGCCGTACTGGGAGAATCCGCCATACCTTCCTTCGACTGGGTATCATAGGACACATACTTTAATAATCGTTCTAATACATTCATAGCTACCTCCTATAAAAATTGGGGGATGATATCATCCCCCATTACATTAAAATTCTGCTGTTTTTGGTGTTCTTGGGAACAAGAGAACATCCCTGATATTACTCATACCCGTTACATACATTATTATCCTCTCAAAACCGAGACCATATCCTGCATGTTTTACGCCACCATATTTTCTTAAATCCATATACCACCAATAGTCTTCTTCGTTAAGACCCATTTCCTGCATTCTTTCTCTGAGAACAGAAAGCCTTTCTTCCCTTTGGCTTCCGCCGATTATTTCGCCAACCCCCGGCACTAATAAATCACAGGCAGCAACGGTTTTGTTATCATCGTTTACTCGCATGTAGAAAGCCTTTATATCCTTTGGATAGTCAATTACAAATATGGGTTTTTTGAAAACTTCTTCAGTTAAATATCTTTCGTGTTCTGTTTGTAAATCCATTCCCCATTCAATCTCATATTGAAATTCTTTTTTAGCTTCCTTCAAAAGCTCCACTGCCTTTGTATAGGTTACCCTTTCAAAATCGGATTCAACAATATTGTTTAATCTTTCAATAAGACCTTTATCAACAAACTTGTTAAAAAATTCCATCTCCTCCGGTGCTTTTTCAAGAACATCTCTTATGATTCGTTTAATCATAGCTTCAGCCAATTCCATATCGTCATTTAAATCCGCAAAAGCTATCTCAGGTTCTATCATCCAAAATTCAGAAGCATGTCTTGCTGTATATGAGTTTTCAGCCCTGAATGTGGGGCCAAAGGTATAAACATTTCTAAAGGCCAATGCCATGGTCTCCGCTTCAAGCTGACCGCTAACCGTAAGACTGGTTTCCTTTCCGAAAAAGTCCTTATTATAATCAATTTTGCCATCTTCCTGTCTAGGAGGATCATTTAAGTCCAAAGTGGTTACCCTAAACATTTCTCCTGCACCTTCCGCATCGCTGCCGGTAATGATAGGGGTGTGCACATACACAAAATTGTTTTCTTGGAAAAAGCTATGTATGGAATAAGCTATTATGGACCTTACTCTAAACACCGCAGAAAAAGTATTACTTCTGGCTCTAAGATGAGCAATCTCCCTCAAATATTCCATTGTATGGCGTTTTTTCTGAAGGGGATAATCCGAATCGGAATCGGCTTCAATTACTATCTCCCTTGCTTTTAATTCAAAGGGTTGTTTTGCCTCCGGCGTTAATACAAGGATACCCCTTACCATTAGTGCACTGGCTATTGTGGCTTTTGATATATCGCTGTAATTACTTATTTCATCTTCCTCATAAACTACTTGTATGGATTTAAAAAATGTGCCGTCATTTAATTCGACAAACCCAAATTTTTTAGAATTTCTATTTGTTCTAATCCATCCCCTTACAATTATTTCTTTGTCACTATATTTTTCTGGCTCTTTAAAAATTGATCTAATTTGAATGTCTTTCACTTTTAACTCCTTGTTATTTTTCCGGTTTCATAGTTGGGAAAAGTATTACGTCACGAATAGTAGGAGCATTGGTTATAAGCATAATAACTCTATCAATACCAATACCCAGTCCTCCTGTCGGAGGAAGACCTACCTCCAATGCATTTACAAAATCCATGTCCATAGGATGTGCTTCTTCATCGGCTCCCGTATCCCTTTGTGATTGTTGCTCTTTAAATCTTTCATACTGATCTATAGGATCATTTAATTCGGAAAACGCATTTGCAACTTCCCATCCGTTAATATATGCTTCGAATCTTCTTGTTATTCTTGGATCCTCGGGATCTCTTTTGGATAATGGCGAAACTTCAACGGGATGACCCGTTACAAATATGGGACCATCAAGTAATCCCGGAACATCCTCACAATACTGCTCAAACATTTCGGCTATTATCTTGCCCCTTGTATAGTTCTTTACTTCATCCTTATCCATGCCATAATCCATTGCAGCTTTTCTTGCATCAGTATCTTCATCTATTTTATTGAAATCAATACCGGTTACATTCTTTACAGCCTCTGTCATATCCAGCTTTCTCCATGGTGGCGTAACATCAAAGTCCTTACCCTGGTAAGATATTATCGGCGTCCCGTTAGTAGCCATCGCAGCTTTATATACAACTTGCTCGGTTACGTCCATAACACTTTCCATGTTTCCATATGCCATATAGCATTCCATGGATGTGAATTCAGGATTATGGTTTTTATCCATACCTTCATTCCTAAACATCTTGCCCATTTCATACACTCTGTCTAAACCACCAACAATTAAACGCTTTAAATAAAGTTCGTTAGCAATTCTCATTTGCATATCCATATCTAAAGTGTTATGGTGCGTTAAAAACGGCCTTGCGTTTGCACCGCCTGCCACGGCAGTTAATATTGGGGTTTCCACTTCCAAAAATCCAAAATCATCTTCTAAAACTCTTTTTATTTCATGAATAATATTAGTCCTTTTAATGAAGGTCTCCCTTACCTCTTCATTGACAATAAGGTCAACATATCTTTGTCTGTATCTGATATCCACATCCTTTAGGCCATGGAATTTGTTTGGTAAAACCTGCAATGATTTAGTAAGCAGCACTAGTTTTTTGACTCTTATTGATATTTCACCGTGTCTTGTAATAAAAACTACACCTTCCAAGCCAACAATATCACCTATATCATAGGTTTTGAAATACTCATACTCCAAGTCTCCGATTTCATCTTTTCTCACATAGCATTGTATTCTGCCTTGTTTGTCTTGAATGTCTATAAAAGAAGCTTTACCCATTTGCCTGAAAGCCATTATTCTCCCCGCACAAGAAACCTCTTCACCATCCATCGCTTCAAAATTCTTCTTTATATCTTTACTATGGGCAGTCACATTCCATGTTTCATTTAAATATGGATTTCTACCATCCTCTTGTAATTTTTTTAATTTTTCTCTTCTTATCTGTCTTTGTTCATTTAAACTCTCAAGAGACATTTCTTCTTCTTGGATATTATTTATATCTTGATTACTCATAGTTTCTCCCTTTTTTATTTTTCTATACTAAGTATTTTATACCTAGATGCTCCATCAGGTATCTGAATTTCTACGGTTTCTCCTTTTCGTTTACCAAGTAGACTTTTCCCAACCATAGATTCACTGCTAAGCTTTCCGTTAAAAGGATCCGCTTCCGTTGTTCCTACAATTGTAAAGTCTAATTTCTCCTTGCTTGTCATATCCTGTACTTTAACTTTCAATCCTACGCTTACAACATCTACTGTAAGCTCGTCGCTGTTTACTACATTGGCTTCTCTGATTCTGTTTTCCAGATAATTTATCTTTTCCTCAAGCTCGGCCTGTTCATCTTTAGCCGCATCATATTCTGCGTTCTCAGACAAGTCACCATAAGATATGGCTTCCTTTAATCTTTCCGCCACTTCTTTTCTTTTTACTGCCTTTAATTCATCTAATTCTTCCACTAAACGGTCATACCCTTCCTGAGTGATATCATTCTCAGGGTTATAATTATTCATAGTCATTAATCTTTCCTCCCGGTTTATACGTATACTATTTTAACATTGTTTGAACTGGTTATATAAACCAGTGTTGCGTAACACACTTCAAATTCCAATATGTCTCCAACTTTATACTTCTTCTCTGCATCTTCAATATCAACAATCGTATGATCCGAAGATGCCCCTATTATTTCAATTCCTTTATCGATAGGTATTAATTCACTAGGATCCCCATAGTCAACTCTTCCCATTCCTAAAAGCATTCTGTCTCTCATTCCCCTGTCAATATATTTAGGTCTATGTCCGAAACAGTCGACCCCCACTTCACCCACAGGGTGTGAAGGCTTTCTTTTTACTTCTATGACTTCTGCCTTTATTTTAAATACATCATTATGCAAAGAGCTCATATCATAGTGATACACCACATCCAAGTCTCTGGCAAGGAGTACTCCTTCTCCAAGTCTTAAATGATTAATTCTCTTTGGCATGTCTCCGTCCCAAAGTCTCATAAGACTGCTTGTTGCTCCTCCGGAAACAAATTCCAACTCTCTTCCGATATTTTCTTCTATTGCTTCAGCCAATTCCACCAACTCATTCAGTTTTTCTTTTGTCGGTAATATGGAACCATAACAACCCACATTTGTTCCTACTCCTGCCAGTTTAAGGTTATGTAATTCGTTTTCTATCCATACAGCTGTTTTTATAAGCTCTTCCTTATCCCAATAGCCTTCCCTAAGGTCTCCCAGATCTGCCATTAGAATAACTTTATGTTCTTTATCCTGTATTCTCGCCTCCATGTTCAACGCTTTTAGCACTTCTACTTCGCTGTTTAAGCTTATATCCGTTAATTCCACAACATCCTTAGCTTCGCTAATCATTGGCACCCTTATTAGCATATAAGTTGTTTCGATTCCAAACTTCTTGCAGTTAAATACTTGGTCAAGTCTGGATGTACCTATTATATTAGCACCACCTTCCAAATATTTTTTTGCTATCAGAGGAAGACCATTTGCTCCTTTTATAACACCAGTCATAGTAATCCCATTATCCATACATCTTTCATTTACCTTTGTTACATTGTGTTTCAATTTTTCTAAATCGATTTCTACTCTTGGATAACCTAAATTATTCATTTCTTCCTCCTGTTTGATGATCTATTAATTAGATTTATTTGATTCTACAAAACGCTTAATCTTTTTACCGGTGGTTTTTTCAAATTCATCTTTCCTGACAATAACATTTTTTATTTTTTTAAATAATGGCAGATCCGCATTGATTTTATCCACCTCTTTTAAAACCAAATCATAAGCGTCTTCTTCTTTAAAGTCTTCGCCTAATACTGCTTTTACCTCATCATTATCCAGTAAAACCGTAGCAATTATACTTGTACTGTTTAATTCGTCTTCTTTTGCCCAAACCAAAGACTCGGCAATATAAGGTACCTTTCCAAGATAATATTCAAGTTCCTCCGGATATACATTCTTACCATTGGCCGTTATTATGACATTCTTCTTTCTACCGGTTATATATATATATCCCTCTTCATCAACATAACCCAAATCACCGGTATGGAACCATCCGTTTTTAATTACATCATTTGTTTCATCCGGCATATTATAGTAACCCATCATTACATTGTCGCCCTTGAAGCAAATTTCTCCAATGCCTTCTTCGTTTTTATTTTCAATTTTAACCTTTAGGCAAGGCAACACATATCCTGCGGATTTGTTTCTCATATATTTTCTGATGTCCGGATTTAATGCCACCATAGGTGAGCACTCCGTAAGACCATAGCCTTGTATGGCAACAACTCCCAAATCATTGAAGAATTCCAGAATCTCCGGATCGATGGCAGCACCTCCGGAAATGAAAACTCTTATCCTACCGCCAAATGTATCCATTATTTCTGCTGCTGCTTTTTTAGATATATCCAGCTTAACTTTTTTAGTTACTCTATTCAGCTTAAGTAACAGTTTAAGCGGCCTTTCTTTGCCTTTTTTCCTTACACCCTGCATAATTTTCTTATAGAAGTTCTCCATAATCAAAGGAACCATTAGCACCATAGTAGGCCTTACTTCCTGAATATTTTTAAGTATGTGCTTAAGCCCTTCACAAAATGCCAAGGATGCTCCGCAATATAATGCCATCAGAAAACTGCAAGTACATTCATATGTATGGTGAATTGGCAACACTGAAAAGAATATATCTTCCGGATTTACATTTAATATAGTAGGGGCATTCATTATATCCACCGCTAGGTTTTTATTTGATAGCATTACCCCCTTGGCAATTCCTGTGGTTCCTGAAGTGTATAGTATTACTGCCATATCTTCATTTACTATTTCTGCATTTACATAATCCAAATTGCCTTTTTCTATTAAATATTTACCAAATTCAACTGCCTCAAACCATGATTTGATATTTTTGTCCTCATCATGCTCTTTAATATTCATATTGATTATAAGTTCTATTTGGGTATCACCGGAGTCTCTCATTTCAACAAACATTTTTTCGAATTTATCTGTTAAAATTACACAGCTTACCTCAGCTGCTATTACCAGCTGTTTTAATTCATTTTTACCAAGCTCCTTATCCAGGGGAACAACAACTCCCACTCCCGAAATACCGGCCAAATAGGATGCTGCCCATTGGTAGCAATTGTCACCTATTATGGCAACTCTTTTGTCCTTCATCCCTTCATCTAATAAAAAGGTTCCAAGACCGTTGACATCATTAAAAGCTTCTTTATATGATATTTCTTTATACGGCTCATTATGCTCAAATTTTTGATGAAATGCCGTTCTGTTACCATATAATTCAACACTAGTCTTAAACATTTGCTTAATATCTGTAATTGGTCTTCTGTGTGTATATCTTATGTTTTCTTCAGTAGAATTTCTCAAACCTTCCATCATTTTAATGGAGTATTCCATTTCTTTTTCTTTTACTTCTTCGTAATTCAATGTAACACCTTTTTCCTTCTTAATCTTCTTGACTTTACGGTTATCTTTCTCAAATCTCTTTATTTTCTGGGTAGTAGTTTTTATAAAATCATTATCTCTAAGCCCGACTCTTACCACCCGCTTATACGGTGGCATTTTCTTATTTGCGTTATCTACTTCATCATAAATCCTATTATATATATCAATGTCTTTAGTGATACCTTCATCTTTAAATAGATCGTAGTCGGGATATATAACTGCGGTAATTACTACACCGCTATCCGTTTCTTCTCCGTACACCAAACTCTCTTTTATATATTCACTTTGATTTATATAGTATTCCACTTCCTCAGGAAATATATTTTTGCCGCCCTTTGTTACAATTACGCTTTTCTTTCTTCCTGTTAAATACAAAAAACCATCTTCGTCAAAGTAGCCATAATCTCCCGTATAAAGCCATCCGTCCTTTATGACCTCTGCAGTGCTTTTAGGATCTTTATAATATCCCATCATAACAGACGGTCCTTTACAAATAACTTCCCCTATACCATCTTCATCCTTTTCAATTATCCTGATTTCTGTTCCCGGCATAGGTTTTCCCACAGAAGCTGCCTTACTGTATCTATCTTGGTTAACAGCTATGATAGGAGCATTTTCTGTCATTCCGTAGCCTTGTATCATAGGAAAGCCCATGGCTTCGAAATCTTCTATAACCTTAGGATTAATTGCGGCACCGCCTGCAATAAATATGTATGGTTTGTCACCTAAAACCTTATGTACCGATTTAAACATCTTTCTGGTTACCATAGGCTTATTTTTTAAATTTGTTTTTTTTGATATTTCAATAGCCCTTAGCAGCTTTTCTTTTGAGCCCTCTTTTTCCGCTTTTTTCCATATCTTCCTATGTACATTTTCAAAAAGCAACGGAACCCCCAATAAAACATTGGCATTTGCTTCTAACAAGTTACTCTGCATATGCTTTAGACTTTCACATATGGCAACAGTCATTCCTTGGAAAAAGCCTGTGAATATATGACATGTCATTTCATAAGAATGATGTAAAGGTAATACCGAAAGGCCTATTTTACCTTCAGGAATATTTACATATTTTGACATATTATAAACATTTTGAGATATGTTGCCATGGGAAAGCATGACTCCTTTTGCCATACCGGTAGTACCTGATGTAAAAAGAATGGCTGCCAATTGCTCTGTATCTATTTTTATTTCATCATAGCCTTTATTCCCATTATTATAGATCTCATTACCCATTTTTATTAATTTTCTTATGCTGTTATCTTCATCAGTATCAATTAGCGAAAATGTGTGTTTTAAACCCGGTACATTTTCTTTTATTGATGCTACACTTTTACCCATTGATTCTGAGTAAAACAAGGTTTCTATATCAGCTCTTTGTACAAGATTCAACAGTTCTCCTTCGGGCAGATTCCTATCCAAAGGTACAATAACCCCACCTCCGCATACAACGCTAAAGTAAGTTATTATCCACTCGTAACTGCTTTCACCTATAACTCCGATTTTTTTATCCAGCAAACCCATTTGCAACAATTCTGTTCCCAGGGATTTGATATCGCTTTCTACCTGTCCAAAAGTAATGGGTTGATATTCACTTTTATGGTCTTTTTTTACCAGATATGCATTTCTTTCTTTATATATGCCTGTGCTACCAAATATCAAATCTCTTAAAGTATCTACATATCTTACATCATAAAATTTCTTATCATATTTTATATCATTCATAATTCCTACCTATATTAAATCACCCCATATAAATGAGTATAACTATCCATTATCAGTATAATTGTACATCATTGAATTTTACCATTTTACCCTAATAATGTCAAGATTTCCAAGTATTGTATGCTTTGATCTAGTTGGTTTTTTCAAATCATAACCACCCGTAAAACGGGTGGTTTGCACTAGGGCTATAAGCCCATTATACCTACCGGCGTCTCAAGGCGCTGGTTTTTACTTCGTTCAAACCACATTGTATTTGCCACTTTGGCCACCCCTTGAAGGTGTTATTTAAACGGATTAATATATTCTTTAGTATTTAATTTGTCCATTGCTATATCATGTTCTTCTTGCTCACGAATATATTTAGCTATAGTAGCTTCATTTAAGCCTACTGTGCTAACATAATATCCTTCTGCCCAAAAATGTCTGTTGCCAAATTTGTATTTTAAATTTGCATGTTTATCAAACATCATCATTGCACTTTTACCTTTTAGATATCCCATAAAACTTGATACACTCGTCTTGGGTGGTATACTTACTAACATATGCACATGATCTTTCATTAGGTGTCCTTCGATTATTTCTACACCTTTATATTTACACAACAATGTCAGTATATCTTTAAGACTTTCGCGGTATTGATTATATATAACTTTTCGTCTATACTTAGGTGTAAACACGATGTGGTATTTACATAACCATTTTGTGTGTGCTAAACTATTAGCCTTTTGGGCCATAAAAATCACCTTCCTTTGCTTTATAGTGGCTTGAACATCACTATTATAGCATTAGGTGATTTTTTTGTATAACAACCGACGCGTACCCGCATAGCGGGTAGTTTATTGTTTCGCACGCTTCGCGTACTCAACCGGGCACATAACCCAGTAAATGAAAATGGGCACATTGTGCCCATAAATTAATCTCAATTAACCTTTTTGAATTTTTCTGACCAAAGCTTGTCTGCAACGGGCTTCCAATTAACTGCTTGCTCTACACACTTTCCTGTTAGATTTTCAACAGCTTCCGGGCTTGCCATATCTGTGGATTTTGCCCCACTGGCATTTACCATTTTTGTAAGCTCCCCTATATTATCAAACATTGGACAAGGCCTATAAAGATTTTCATTAAATGGTTGATTCTTTCTATACTGCATAAAAAGAGGTGATTTATATGCCTCCAATAAAGATTTCTCCCTGATATTGGAATCCGAATAATGCACAAAAGCACAAGGCTCAATATCTCCGTTGGCATTAATATGTAAGTACCTTCTGCCCCCGGCTATGCAACCGTCTATATAATCTCCGTCATTCCAAAAGTCGATTGTAAATATTGGTTTTGTTTTTCTGTTATTTCTCACAACTTCATACATATATTTCCTTTGCTCTGCCGTTACTATAAGTTCGGGCGCCGCACTATTTCCCACGGGTATGTATGTAAAAAGCCATGAAAACAATGCTCCCTTATCAATTATGAAGTTCCAAAATTCATCACTTCCTATTAACTCAGTGTTTTGTCTTGTATAGCATAATGATGTTCCAAAAGGAAGCTTCTTTCTTTTCAGAATTTCCATAGCTCTCATTATTCCGTCATATGTGCCTTCACCACGTCTGAAATCATTTGCCTCCCTATATCCTTCGATACTGAATGCGGGAATCAAGTTTTTTACTCTTAGCATCTCATCGGCAAAGGATTCATCTATTAACTGTCCGTTTGTAAAACAGCTAAAAAGACAGTCTCCATGCTTTTCACAAAGCTTAAAAATATCCTTCCTTCTTATCGTAGGCTCTCCACCGGACATTATGTACATAAATGTACCAAGCTCTTTGCCTTGGGTAACTATTTTGTCCATTTCCTCAAAAGACAAATTTAATGTCTTGTCATATTCTGCCGCCCAACAGCCTACACAATGTAAATTGCATGCACTTGTCGGATCAAATAATATTGCCCAGGGAATATTGCATTGATGTTTTTCCCTCATCTTTGTTTCCATGGGTAGGCCCACCATCGCAGTATTTAAGAGAAAATTCTCAAAAATAGTTTTTCTTACCCCCGGCTCAATATCTGTGTAAATTTTCTTGAGCAGTACGTTCCAGTTACTGTCTTTGTTGGTTAAAATAGGTTTTGCGGCTCTTAAATGTTTGCCAATACCATCTTCTGTCGCATGCTTTTCTAGCCAATCAAATATTTTAGGAATATTCTGTTCAGGATTTTCATCTAAATATTGCAATACGTGCTTTACACCGGCAGCTCTAATTTTATCAGTTATATTTGCCATATCTATCTAAACTCCTTTACTATATTAATCTGATGACTATTGCTTAGAATACCACAAAGGAAATCATAAATCAAGGTTTTATTCAACATCGTGTCTTTTTTTGTTCATGTTCTACCAATGTGTTAATTTATATGCAACAGGTAATTTGAACTTTTATCATCTAACTCTTTCTTTAAGTTCGGGATTTGTGCTTTTTCGGGCATTTTTTGCCTTGATTTGCCAATATTTATGGCGTTTAAAGGAACATTTTCTTGAAATGGTTTTTCTTGGTGCTATAATTGATTTATGGAATTAACAATAAATTATTAATTATCAAAGGAGATCATTATGGAAAACTTTTTCAAATTGAAGGAGCATAACACCGATGTAAGAACAGAAATAATCGCCGGTGCTACAACCTTCTTGTCAATGGTTTATATCTTAGCTGTAAACCCTAGTATTTTATCGGCAGCAGGAATGAACCCTGCGGCAGTATTTACTGCAACTGCAGTTTCTGCAGCTTTCGGTTCTATCCTTATGGCGCTTTTAGCAAATTATCCGGTAGCTTTGGCGTCCGGTATGGGATTAAATGCCTACTTTGCTTTTTCAATCTGTATACCTTTAGCTGAGGCCGGTGTTCAGGATCCGTGGAAGGTAGCTTTGGCTGCAGTATTAGTGGAAGGTATCGTTTTCGTAATCCTGTCTCTGTTCAACTTCAGAGAAAAGCTGGTAAACGATGTTCCATCTAATTTAAAATATGCAATAACTTCCGGTATAGGACTATTTATTGCAATTATAGGGTTTGAAGGTGCCGGAATCGTTACTGATGATCCTGCTACATTAGTAGCCTTGGGAAATGTCGGTTCACCGCAATTCATATTAGCTATGGTTGGTTTACTACTTATAGCAGTGTTTAACCACTTCAATTTCAAAGGATTTGTATTACTTGGTATTCTATCTACATGGGTTTTAGGAATGCTTGCTCAAGCTGTGGGTTGGTATGTTGTTGATATAGATGCAGGAATCTATTCTCTGTACCCTAGCTTTTCCGGAAGCTTTCTTCCTTCAGCACCTTCCACTTTCGCATTTGATTTTAGCTGGGTAAGCGGACATGTATTGGAATTTGCTGTAATCGTATTCTCTTTCCTATTTGTAGACTTATTTGATACAGTCGGAACACTTATAGGCGTTGCTTCAAAAGCGGATTTGCTAGATGAAAAAGGTCAACTACCAAATGCCAAAGGAGCCCTATTATCTGACGCTTTCGCTACAATAGCAGGAGCTTGCCTCGGAACATCAACTGTTACAAGTTATGTTGAATCCACAGCAGGTGTTGCTACAGGCGGTAGAACAGGTCTTACTGCTGTAACTTCAGGCGTTCTATTCATATTGGCATTATTCTTATCACCAATATTTTTAGCTATACCGGGATTTGCAACAGCTCCCGCATTAATCTATGTTGGACTATTAATGATCAGCTCCCTTAAAAATATGAGCTTCACAGATGATATTGCTGATACAGTTGGCGGATTCTTGGCATTAGTTGCCATGCCATTCACTTACTCCATTGCAAACGGTATTATGTTTGGTATTTTGTCATGGGTAATTCTTAAGGTTTGCACAGGCAAAGCCAAAGAAGTTCCTATGGTAATGTGGATTTCATTCGTATTATTCATTTTAAGATTCTGGACATTGATTACAGGACTTACACTATAATAAATATATATATTGCCGGCACAAAGTTATTGTGCCGGTTTTTTTATGCTTATTTTACTAAATATTTAAGCTTTTTGCACAGCTTGACACTTATTTGACAATTGATATAATTAAGATAAGCAATCGTCCCCGATATATTTTCTGAAAGGAGAAAAAATGAAAGTAAACACCAAAGTCAAGGAATGGATTGACGGGTATTCAGACTGGTTTTTGGAGGAAGGCGCAATGGATAAAGGCAAAATGACAAGCAACCTTTATCCCTATGAAAATCTATTTTCGCCTATAAAAATCAATGGAATCACTGTCAAAAATAGGCTGGTCATGGCGCCTATGGGCAACATTAGTATGTGCGAAGAAACCGGAAGACCCAGCGAAAAAATGTTGCAATACTTTTATGAAAGAGCCCGAGGCGGAGTGGGTTTGATAACCACAGGATTAGTTCCCGTCAGCCACGGAATAGATACTTCCGTTACCGAGCTGGGCAAATTAAGCTATTTCCCGAGGATAGACCGTTCCCGTACTGTTTTTATGGGCTGGCGTAATCTGGCGGAAGGTGTCCATTCCTACGGAAGCAAAATATTCGTTCAACTGACTCCGGGTTTAGGCAGAGTAGGAAATCCCCAGTGCTTAATCACAATGAAAAAGTTTCCAAAATCCGCATCATATAATCCCAATTTTTATATCCCTCAAATACCATGTACCCCTTTAAGCGACAGACAACTTAAAAAGATAATTAAAAACATGGGTCAAGCGTCAGCCGACGCAAAAGCCATGAAAATAGACGGTGTATATTTACACGGCCACGAAGGTTACCTTTTGGAACAGATGACTAACCCTGCTTTTAACAGAAGGGCTTTGGGCAGATATTCCAATTGGCAAAATTTCGGTTTGGACTGTGTTTCCGAAATGAGAAGACGTGTAGGGCCACATTTCCCTATAATGTATAGAATCGATCTTACATTGGCTTTGAACGAAACATATGATTCCGAAACCATGGATAATAAGTCTCTCAGAAAATTTAAAAACGGAAGAACCATCAAAATGACTTTAGAATATATGGAAAATCTTGTTAAAGCAGGCGTAGATATATTTGATGTGGATATGGGTTGCTATGATAATTGGTGGTTACCTCATCCGCCTTCAAGCATGCCTCCCGGCTGTTTCTTGCCTTTAAGTGAAATAGTTAAAAAATATTTCAAGGAAAAAGGAATATTATCAAACGCCGGTGTTCCGGTTCCTGTGGTAGGAGTGGGAAAACTGGGATATCCGGACCTTGCGGAAGACGCTTTGAGAAAAGAGTTATGTGATATGGTAATGTTGGGAAGGCCACTTTTGGCAGATCCAGAGTGGTGCAACAAAGCATATGCCGGAAAAGTTGAAGACATAAGACCTTGCATAGGTTGTCAGGAAGGCTGCATTAATGAATTTGTAGAAGGAGGACATCCTCAATGTGCCGTAAATCCCAGAACAGGATTTGAGCATGAATACCCTTCAAATCTTTCAAAGACCAACGAACCTAAAAAAATCGCAGTTATCGGTGGAGGTCCTGCCGGGGTAACAGCTTCAATAGTTGCGGCAAAAAGAGGACACAAAGTAACTTTATACGATAGTAATAATGAATTAGGTGGTAAAATTATTCCCGGCAGCATACCAAAGATAAAATACGAACTGGAAAGCTATAAGGAATATTTAAACAGGCAGGTTGAAAAAACATCTAAAAATTATGCATTAAAATATATGCCAAACACTATGATCGGAATAGAAAAGCTCGGTAAAGAAAAATACGATGCCGTTATTTTCTCCATGGGGGCAAAAGAAATTAAACTGCCACTAAATGGTTATGATAAAATTAACAACATCGATGCTGTGGATTTGCTTCTTAATCCGGAAAAATTGGGCAATGCTAAGAAGGTTGTAATTGTTGGCGGCGGCGTAGTAGGCTGCGAAACAGCCCAATGGTTGTCCTATGAGAAGAACATAGATGTTACCGTTGTGGAAATGGAAAAATATTTTATGGACCATGTTTGTACCGCCAACAGAGGCCACATCATATATAGCCTTAAGAAAAACAACGTGAGTCTTATGAATTGCACTAGGGTTTTAGAATTGACGGAAGACGGCGTCAAGGTTTCTAAAAACATATCTAAAACCGTTCCCAATCCTTACCTGACATGGCATCCTATACTTCCTGAAAATATAGAAAATCCCCTTGCCACAAAATTGAAGGAAGAGCTTAGGGAGGAACTTTTAGCGGCGGATTTGGTAGTTATGGCGGCGGGTGTATGCCCTGATGATTCCATGTATTATGAAGCCGTTAAGAATAATATAGCTGCAACCGTATATAATATTGGTGACAGTTTTGAAGGCGGCAAGGTATTAGAGGCTACTAGAGCTGCTTACAGACTGGCCACGAGAATATAAGGAGGGAAAAATGTATCTTGATAAAGAACAAACCGATATACTAAACGGTTCTCAAGGAGATACCATGGCCAAGATTATGAAAACCTTGGTTATGTACGGAGAAACATTTGAAGCCGATAAATTAATTCCCATAACAAGTGAAGAGGGTCACTTAGTCACAAGTTTTGGTATTAATGTAATGGATCCATACTATGAAATGTTTGAATCCCTCTTACAGGCAGGCGTTAAATCCAAGCAAAGCTTCACGGTCGATCCCAGCCCTATGGATATGGGTAATGTACCTGCCTCGCCTATACAAAAACTGGTTTTCAAAATACTATATAAAAACCAGAAAAGATACGATGACCAGTTAAAAAGAATGGGAATCAAGGGCGAAGACATGTACACTTGCACTTGCTATATGGACGAAGTGGGAAATATCCCTGATTACGGTGATATACTAAGCTGGGCAGAAAGCTCGGCAGTAGTATATGCAAACTCGGTATTAGGAGCCCGTTGTAACAGAAATTCGGCAATAATTGAGATGTTCGGTTCAATTATAGGCTATGTCCCAAACTTCGGATTAACCACCGACGAGGGAAGGAAAGCAACCTGGATAATTGATATAAATGCTGATAAGCTTCCCGAAGCCCAAGTTTTAGGAAGCGCCATAGGCTTGAAGGTTATGGAAGATGTTCCATATATCAGGGGCTTAGATAAATTTTTGGGCAACGACCTTACGCAAGAGGTAAAGGACTATTTAAAAGATATGGGCGCTGCCACCGCTTCCAACGGAGCAGTCGGGCTATATCATGTGGAAGGAATAACTCCTGAAGCCAAAAAGCTTAATGATGCTTTAATTGCAAAAGATGCTAAAACATATTTGATTGACGAAAAGGAATTGTTAAGGGTGCAGGAAAGCTACCCTTGTATTTGGAAGGACCCAAAAGCCAAGCCTAAGCTGGCATTCATAGGTTGCCCGCATTTATCTCTTCTGCAGTTAAAGGATTGGTCTAATAAAATTGATGCCGAGCTAAGATCCCGGGGAAGAGAAAAGGTTTCCGTTCCCACCGTTCTTACCTCTTCGGTTCCTGTGATAAATGAATTTAAGAAAACCGAGGAATACCAAATATTAATAAGCACCGGGGCTAAATTATCATACATTTGTCCCCTCATGTATTTGAGTAATCCCCTTTGCTCAAAAATGCCGATTATAACAAATTCCAACAAGCTTAGAACATATACTACCGCCAAGTACTATAGAGATGACCAGCTTTTGGACATACTGGGAAAGGAGATTGGATAAATGAGAGAATTCAAAGGTAGAGTTGTTGTACCGGGTACCGTTACTGCAACTGCACTGGTTTCGAGACAAGGCTTTAATACTTTGGCCAGCTTTAAAAAAGCCTTATTGGCAAAAAAGCTAGATGCCCCTTGTTCTGATCAGGATAATAAAGATATTTACGAAAAGCCAATGGCCAAGAAAGCTTTATGCCTACCTAAAACCATAGGTTCCACCACCGGAGGCATTGTACTTTATTGTGCTTCGGAAATGGGAGCTTCCCCCGCTTGCCTTCTCTTTTCCGAATCTATAGATTCTCTTGCCGCAGCCGGAGCTATTTTATCCGATATATGGACTAGTACTTCAATGCCCACGGTTGATAGATTAGGGCAGGAGTTTTTGGATTATGTAAAAGAAGGCATGAGGATAACCATAAAAGAAAATGGCATAGTAGAAGTTGACTAGGAGCTATTGCAATAAGCTGAAAAAATGATATAATTATTTTGTTTTTTAAAATATTGTTTGAAAGGACAGAATAAATGTATTACGAAATCGAAATTGCAGGATTAAAAAGACAGCTTCCATTGTGTAAAGTCACAGATGATCTTTATATAGGTGCTTTCATAATGTTTGGAGATACTGAAATAACCGAAGTAGCAGCCAGGGAACTTCTAAAAAAAGCCCCGGATTTTGATGTTATAATAACTGCTGAAGCAAAGGGAATACCCCTTGCTTATGAAATGGCCAGGCAGTCAAAGGGCGCTGATTATGTTATAGCAAGAAAAGCACCTAAACTCTATATGACCGATGTTATTTCCACGGAAGTTGATTCAATAACTACAGACCATATACAAACTCTTTACCTTGGAAAAACAGAAATCGAAATGATGAAGGGTAAGAAAGTTCTGATAGTTGATGATGTAATCAGCACAGGTAATTCCGTTGAATCTTTAGAGAAACTGGTTACATTGGTTGGCGGAAACATAGTAGGAAGAATGACAGTCCTAGCTGAAGGCGAAGCCACAACAAGGGATGATATCACCTACCTGCAGGTACTCCCTGTTTTTAATCCTGACGGAAGCATTAAATAATAAAACCACAAGCTGCTGTTAATCACAGCAGCTTTCCTATTACTATTCTCCTTGCCCCCTCAAACTCATAGGCACATGTGCTAAGGGTTATATATTTATCCTTTTTAACCATATTAAACTCCTCTTCCAAGCTGTTATCATAGTTTATTCTGTTATATATTATGCTATTACAGTCAACCAAAGTATTTATAACGATATCATACCTATATATCCCTTTTGTTGTTATTACTTCTATAACCCCATTTTTAATATTTTTTAGCGGGCCAAACATGCTTCCGTCCTTCATGTTATGACCGTAAATGATAGTATTAAAGGTCTCAAAGGGCTTTTCACATCTAAAATCAATAAAAATACTTCCACAGGGATTTATCTCTCCGGTGGGTAGTGTATGGAGATAGTCAATATTATTTGTGCTTTTTAGTATAGGGTAATCGATATCGCTCCCTTTTATTTTAATCCATCCCGTTATATCATTATTTATTCCTTTTAAATTTCTGATGTCCTTTAGATAATCTTCCCTAATATATCTGTAGCTACATCTTGCTTGGATATATTTATTGGTCGAATCAACAGAACTATACCCTCCTAATAAAGTTATCCCGATAAAAAATGATAATATAATTGTTTTCTTCCATCTATTCATAAGAATACTATACAGTATTTTTGTTTTACTTTCCGCACATAAGTAAGCCTTTACATTTAATAAGCAAGTTATATAATATAAGTATATAAACAAATAGGGGGAACTTATGATAGATGATATATTAAAGCTACAAAACGGAAGCGATATTAGGGGTATTGCCTTGGGTGATGATAAAAATCTCACTAAAAGGGAAGCCTTTTTAATTGGAGCTTCGTATGCTGTGTGGTTGGAAAAGCTATATAAAAAAGAAGGTAAGGATTTGACAGTGTCCATAGGTCATGACCCAAGAATAACTGCTGAAGATTTGAAAAGTTCCTTGGCAAGCGGACTTAGTTTAAATGGTATAAAAGTAATGGATGCGGGATTATGTTCAACTCCGGCAATGTTTATGTCCACGTTATTTGAAGAATATAACTGTGATGGTGCAATAATGATAACGGCAAGCCATTTACCATATGACAGAAACGGGTTTAAGTTCTTTAGTAAAAACGGAGGTCTTGATAAAAAAGATATTAGAGAAATATTGGAAAACACTTGTAATTATAGTTACAGGGAATTTTCAGTTCCCATTAAGAAAATACCCCTCTTAGATACTTATTGCAAACATTTGAGAAATCTCATATCAAGCAACAACGATAAGCCATTAAAGGGTCTCCATATAGTTGTTGATGCAGGAAACGGCGCGGGGGGATTTTTCGCAACTAGAGTACTTGAACCTTTAGGAGCAGATATATCGGGTAGTCAGTTCCTTAATCCTGACGGTACTTTTCCAAATCATCCTCCAAATCCCGAAGACAAAAGTGCTATGGAATCAATATGTTCAAAGGTAAAGGAAGTTAATGCCGACCTTGGCCTCATCTTTGACACTGATGTTGACAGGTCTTCCGCCGTGAACGGTTTCGGAGAAGAAATAAACCGTAACGCAATTGTAGCTTTGGCTGCAGCAATAGGCGCCAAAGAAAATCCCATGGGCACAGTGGTTACCGACAGTGTTACTTCTATAGAATTGAAGGAGTTTTTGGAAAAAGCACTGGGCGTTAAACATCTAAGATACAAAAGAGGATACAGAAATGTTATAAATAAAGGAATGGAGATCGATAACTGTTTTCTGGCCATAGAAACCTCAGGTCATGCTGCCTATAGGGACAACTATTTTCTAGATGACGGTGCTTATCTAGCGGTAAAAATAGTCATTGAAACCGCAAGGCTTAAAAAAGAAGGAAAAGGTATTGATTATCTAATAAAGAATTTGAAGCATCCCAAGGAAAGCAGAGAATATAGGATTAAGATAAAGGCAAAAAATTATGGCGAAATAGGAGATATAGTAATCGATGCTTTAAGTAAATATGCCGGCAAAAGCAAAAATTTATCTTTGGAATATCCCAACTATGAAGGTGTTAGAATAAACTTTGCGGGGGGATGGATGCTTCTAAGAAAATCCCTGCATGACCCTGTAATGCCATTAAATATTGAAGGACATTCCAAAGAAGATATTGACTCAGCTATTGCTGAATTAAAGTATTTATTGGCTAATTACCCAGAACTTGATATATCTATGCTCTAAAGGAGATAATATGTATGACTACATTATAATTGGCGCCGGAATAAACGGAAGCTTTTTAGCCCATGATCTATCTAAGTACAAGTTGAATATTTTGGTAATTGAAAAGGGCCCGGATGTGGCCACCGGGGCAACCATAGCAAACAGCGCTATAGTTCATGCCGGTCATGATCCAAAGCCCGGAACCCTTAAGGCCAAATTGAATATTGAGGGTAACAGAATATATCCCGGTATTTGTAAGGATCTTGATGCAGACTTTAAATATACTTCCGCCTTCGTTACTGCCACAAGCACGGAGGAGTCCCTTTCTATAGATATGCTATACGCCCAAGCCAAGGGCCGCAATATACCTTGTGAAGTATTGGATAAGAAGCAGGCATTGAGCCTAGAACCAAATTTAACCGAAAACACCGTAAAGGTATTAAACCTCCCCACCACAGGAATAATAACGCCTTGGGAAGTGGCCTTTAACCTAATGGAAGAAGCCATTATTAACGGAGTATCTTTGTCATTAAATACAAAAGTACTGGGTATTATACCTAGGCCTAAAACATGTTACATCGATAAATGTGACTCCATGGGCAAGCTCGGCTATGAAATAATCACCGATAAGGGCACCTTTAAAGCTGCCAATATAATTAATGCTGCGGGAGTTTATGCGGATGATATATATAATATGCTAAATCCTCGGGATAAATTTTCCATAACCGGAAGAAAGGGAGAATACTATATCCTAGACAAGATGGCTGAGCCCCTTGTTAGCAGAGTTATATACCCCATTCCTTCATCCAAGGGAAAGGGCGTATTGGTAGTACCTACTATTCACGGAAACACTCTCCTTGGTCCAAGCTCTGAATTTATTGAAGATAAAAGGGGTAATTTTACCGATACCGAAACATTGGAATATGTAAAGACCCAGGTAAATAAAACCGTTAGAAATATTCCCTTTAATAAGGTAATCAAAACTTATGCAGGCTTAAGACCAACAGGAAACACCGGAGACTTTATCATTTCCGAATCATATGAATTTCCTGGTTTTATCAATGTGGCAGCCATTGAATCTCCCGGATTGGCATCTGCCCCTGCTATTTCCGAATATGTGATAAATAATATAATAGAGAACCAGGTTTTACTTAAGGAAAAGAAGGAATATATTAAAAGAACCAAGCTTCCAATCTTAAACAGAATGAGCATAACAGAAAAGCAAAAGCTTTGGGCTGAAAATCCTTCCTATGGTAATATTATATGCAGATGTGAAAGCATAAGCGAGGGCGAAATAATAGATGCAATAAGAAGGCCCTTGGGCGCTACTACAGTGGATGGTATAAAAAGGAGGGTAAGACCCGGCTCCGGCAGATGCCAAGGAGGCTTTTGCCAACCGGAGATAATAAAAATTATATCAAAAGAATTAGACATACCCGTTACAGAAGTTGTTATGTTCAACAAGGGTTCCCAAATAATCACTAAGGGAGAGATAAATTGAAGGAATATGAATTAATTATAGTAGGTGGCGGAAGCGCAGGGTTGGCTGCAGCCATGGGTGCCTATGAAAACGGCCTAAATAACATATTGATTATTGAAAGAGAACCCGAATTGGGAGGCATTTTATTGCAATGCATTCACAACGGCTTTGGTCTTCATATGTTTAAAGAAGAATTATCCGGTCCGACCTATGCCGAAAGATGGATTCGAAATGTTCAAAAAACCAATATAAATATTAAACTTGATACCGCCGTATTAAGCATAAACAGCGATTTAACAATAGAGTATTCCAACGAAGAAGAGGGCTATAGCAAAATTAAAGGAAAGTCCATAGTTTTGGCCATGGGTTGTAGGGAAAGATCCAGAGGTGCCATTGCCATACCCGGTTATAGGCCTGCGGGGGTATTAACCGCAGGGACAGCCCAAAAGTATATCAATATCTTAGGAAATGAAATAGGGAAAAAAGTATTCATCTTAGGAAGCGGAGATATAGGCTTGATAATGGCCAGAAGAATGACCTTAGAAGGAGCAGAGGTCATGGGCGTGGCGGAAATTATGCCATATTCAAACGGACTACCAAGGAATGTAAAACAATGCCTAGATGATTTTAATATACCTTTATATCTAAGCCACACAATAACCTTTATAGATGGTCATGACAGAGTGAAAAGTATAACCTTGTCAAAGGTAGATGATAATCTTGTGCCAATAAAGGGAACGGAAAAAACCTTTGAGGTGGACACCTTACTCTTATCCGTAGGTCTGATTCCGGAAAACGACTTAAGCGAAATGGCAGGTATTACCCTTGAGAAAAAGACAAACGGTCCCATTGTAAATGACAATCTGCAGACTTCGATACCGGGAATATTCGCCTGTGGAAATGTACTTCATGTCCATGATTTGGTGGATTATGTAAGTAAGGAAGGACTTAAGGCAGGAAAAAGAGCTGCCGAATATGTTATGAATCCAAAGGAAGATTATGATTATATTTCAATAAATCATGATTCTAATTTATCATATATTCTTCCAAATAAGATTATAAAGGAACATGAGGGCAATGTCGAATTGATGTATAGGATTAAATATCCGCTTAAAAAAGCCACCATCGAATTAAGGTGTGGCAATGAAATCGTAAGAGAAATAAAGAAAACAAATTTAGTGCCCAGTATTATGGAAAAAATCTTAATAAGCAAAGCTCTATTAAAAGGCAACGAATTAACTATAGGTTTGAAAGAGGAATAGACATGATAACAGAACTAACATGCATTTTATGCCCAAACAGCTGTAATTTAATAATAGAGCACAATGATAAAAATATTGTTGGTATTAAAGGAAATCTATGCGACAGAGGCATCACCTACGCCACAGATGAAATTACCAATCCCATGCGTATGGTAACTAGCACCATTAAAATTTCCGGAAGTAAAAACAAGCGATTACCGGTAATTCTAAGCAAGGAAGTGCCAAAAGCAATGATTTTTGATGTTATTAAAGAAATAAAAAAAATTGAAGCCATCGCGCCTGTTAACCAAGGAGATGTTCTTATCTCCAATATTTTAGACACGGGGGCAGATTTAATCGCATCAAGAAGTATATCCTCTGATATCTAATTCGCCTCTGAGCATTTTTATTTCTTCCTTATAACCATCTAAATCTTCTTGTGGGGTTTCCAGTATAAAAGGAATGTCTTTCAATTCTTTTCTGCTCAACAATCTTACAATAGCTTCCTTCCCTATATATCCTTCTCCTATTTTGGCATGCCTGTCTTTTTTAGAATAAAAGGGATTCTTGCTATCATTTATATGTATGGCTTTTAATTTGTCAATACCTATGATTCTATCAAATTCATATAAAACCTCATCTTGCCTATTAACAATATCGTATCCGCCATCAAATATATGGCATGTATCCAAACAAACCCCCAATTTATCCTTAAGGTTTATCCCTTCTATTATTTTACCTATCTCTTCGAAAGTTTTACCTATTTCAGTTCCTTTTCCCGACATGGTTTCTATCAACACTGTGGTTTTTTGGTCTTCAAATAGGCAATCATTTAAAAACTCGATTAAAATTTCTACTCCCTTATCATCACCTTGGCCGGTGTGATTACCGGGATGAAAATTATAGTAATTGTCCGGAATATATTCCATCCTATTAAGATCTTCCCTAAAGGCTTTTTGGGCAAATTCTTTAACCCTTTCATCCTTACTGCAAGGATTAATTGTATACGGGGCATGGGCTACCAGAGGGCCAAAGGAATTTTTGGCTAATATAGCTCTAAGGCTATTGATATCATTGATATCAATAGCCTTAGTATTTCCTCCTCTAGGATTCCTTGTAAAGAATGCAAAAGTATTGGCACCAATACTTAAAGCTGCCTTCCCCATACCTTCATAGCCATTGGCTGAAGATATATGACATCCTAAATACATACACTTCTCCCTTACCTTTTGTAAAGCTGTTTTGGGATACTTGAGATTTTAGTCGGGTCGTCTTCTTCCTCAACAACGTATCCCATAGCTTTACATTCCTCAATATGCTTCCTATAAGCTTCTTCTTTTTCTTCTTTTATCTTATTAACTCTATGAATCTCTGCAATAACTTCTGCCCTGGCATCCCTTGTATCTTCTAGCTTTTCAGGGAATTTAATGTTCAAGCTTTTTTCCAAAAGTTTAATTGCAGCTTCCCTGTGGGAAATGGATAGTACTCCCAATGATGCCATTATATAGTCGTTATCCACTAGGATTTCTGCGGCATCATTAGGAAACAGCAAAAGTCCCGTTTCATCATAAGTAAGAATTTTTTTCATAATTTCAACTCTGTGTGGCAATCTGGTCAGTGCTCCTCCGGTACCTATTATATATTTTACTGGAGTCAGATCCTTTCCCTCTGCCACGGTTGATCTTCCCGATGGCCCATATATATATCTTATGGCTCCGGCATGTCTTTCAACAGCCTTTAATACAGCCTCGGTGGTAAGCCTTTCAACCAACTTGATTTCGTCCTCTGTGTTAGGTATTGCAACATAATTTTTTAAGGTTTCGTCTAAATCTATACCCATTTCTTCGCATTCTTGACGCAGCTTGTCTTCTCCTATAGATTCTATAACCTTCATTCTGTTTACATATACGCCCAAATCACCTTCAACTGTTCTCTTTGCCTTTGGTTCCGGTGTTATTAATATTCTTGAAACCGCATCAGACTCCTCACATACGGAGTGTAAATCAGTTGTTGCGCCGCCTACATCTAATACAATAAGATTACCTATGCATTCACTTAATAATTTAGTGCACTGCATAACAGCTCCCGGTGTAGGCACTATCTCCCCGTTAACTAAATCGTTTATGTGTTCCATTCCCGGTGCATGAATAATATGATCCTCAAAGGCATCTTGAATCACCTTCCTGCAAGGTTCAACATTTAAATCATCTATTCTTGGATATACATTTTCCACATTGTATAATTTTTGACCGCTTTCCTCATCAAAAATTAATTCCATTTCCTCTTGATTCTCAATATTACCCGCATAGATTACCGGAATTTTCATACCCATACTTCTTATCATTTCAGCATTTTCTATGGCAACTTCTCTGTTACCATAATCAACACCTCCTGCTATTAAGATGAGGTTAGGGTTTATTTCCTTAATTTTTTTTATATCTGTACGTCTAAGCTTACCGGCAGTTATGTAGTGAATTATTCCACCTGCTCCAAGGGCAGCTTCCTTTGCCGCCTTAGCTGTCATATCATAAACAAGACCATGCACTGTCATCTTAAGACCACCGGCTGCTGATGAAGTGGCCATCATCTCATCATACTCGATGCTATCCACATTCATATTCTTGCACAAATCATCGATGGCACCTTTTAGGCCTATTCTAACATCACCCTCCAATACGGATGTCGGAGCTTGTCCCTGTCCCCAAAAAACAGGATTGTCAGTGTCCAAATCTTTAAAAGCATTTACTACAGTAGTAGTTGAACCTATTTCAGCAACTAATACATCAAGTTTCATAATTAACTCCTTTATATTTAACGGTTAAACCAATATCATTCAAATTTAAAGTATGCGAGACGGGCTTTAGCCCGCCCCACACAAGTATACACAAACATTCACGATGTGAATTAATCAATTAAAGAAGCTTCTCCTCTTCTTTTTCTCTTTTCTTCTACTATGAAAGTAGCTACATCTATACCATGAGAATTTCTTCCAAATCCCATGTCTATTCCGGTCTTTATAGCATCTTCAGGTATAACCTGGGTTCCGCCTGCAACGATTATAACATCATCTCTTATGCCCTTCTCAACTGCCAAATCATTTATTCTCTTCATATTCTTATAGTGAACATTATCATGAGAAATTATAGTTGATGCCATTATGCAATCTGCATTAAGCTCTATAGCTGCATCTACTAGTTTTTCAACCGGTACTGAAGTTCCTAGGTAATGAACTTTAATTCCCCACTTTTCGATACCACCATGCTTAATATTAATGATTTCACGAAGACCTACTGAGTGCTCATCATTACCTACAGTACCACATACTACTGTACAAGGATGATTCTCAAATTCATCATAAAGCTGCGCATCTGTTAAGAATTTTGGTTCCGGAGGTATAACCAATTCGGCCAAATCGATATCAAACGGTACTTTACCCTTGATTTCAATTCTGGTTCCTTCAGCGTCTTGTAATACTTCTCTGCTGATTACTTCAGGACTTTCCAGACCCATCTTTTTAGCTATTTCGATGGCAACAACTTCAGCAGTTCTTCTGTTAGTTGGAATTGCCATGGTAATAAGTATTGTACCATCAGCACACCATTCCACTTCAGGCTTTACCTTAGTGCCATGTCTGTACTCTTCCAATTCAGCTAGTCTGTTGTCAACATTATCTTCATCAAGCTCATCTATAAATACGATTTTGGACCTGTCCTCAAAAGTACATCCACCAATTAATGCGGCAGGATCTTTCTCGTCTGCACCATATTGTTTAACATTATTGTAACCATAGTGGGCAGTTACAGGAGCCATATAGTCTTCATCTCTTTCAAAGATATAACCATAACCGATTCCGCCTTCGATTTGACGAGCAATACCATCACCGTTTCTTTCAGGATATTCTGCAGAGTCTACAAAGAATCCTTCTTGAACTGCTTGGAAGTATCCGCCAACTTCTATGATCTCTTCCATGAATAATAGGGCTTTTTCTTTAAGTCTTCTTACGGTCTTTACAAGAGGTCCTTCCGGATCCATGTTAAGCTGTAACATTTCGTTTAAACCATCAAAGCCTAATAGCGCCTGTTTAGCAGTATCGCAAGCTTCTATGTTATATATATGCCAAGGTACATTTCTTCCTTCATCAGGAGTGATTGTGGATTGGATATCCGCACTTGTCATTCTTGAAATAAGCATATTCATTACGTGAGTAACTGTAGCCTCTCTAGTTGATGAATCGATATATTTAGTATTCATCTGAGCTCTCATCTTATATCTGTCACAGATTTGTCTAAGAGCTACCGCATATGGTAAGTCCATATAACAGCAAGGAGCAGGTGTTGCTGTAGGAGGTACAGTTGATAAACTGATATTCTCTGGTTTAATTCCAACTTTTTCAGAGAACAAAGAGTTTATTGCATGCTGCACTATTAACTCAGGCATAACCTTCCATGCATCCCTTGCAGTTGCATTTGCATTGTGAGCTCCGTCTATTTGAAGAATTTCTGCCCATTGCATTACCTTCTTTGATTCGCAAGCGTCTACGAAGGATCTTACACAGTTTATATCTCTGTAAAGAACATTGTACTGAGGGTCTTGGTGAGCACCATTTATACCTTCTTCTGCAAACATTACAGCTACATCAGGTCCTGCTACTCCGGAGATATATGAATGGTAGTTTATTGGACGACCTACTTCATCTTCAATGGCATCTATCGCTTTTCTCTGAGCTCTTACTTGCTTTCTTGTAATAGGAACTCCACCTATACCTTGAGGTGTACCTTCCATAAGACCGTCGATGTGAGACTGTCCCATGTGTCTTATTACCATAAGGTGATCAGCACCGTGCCATGCACCCATTCTCATTCTTCTAATATCATCTTCAAATCTACCTGAAGCAATTTCGGTAGTTATTGTTTCGATTGGTTGTGGGTCTATTCCATCAAAATACTTAGCAGGAGGTAGTGGAACTCCCTGTTTTAGAGGTTCTGAACATTGTCTGTAAGTAAAAGGTCCCATTTGAAGATTCTCAACAGGTTTTCTCCAAGTCCAACCTCTTCTTCTTGGTTCATAATGTTCAAGGTCTTTAAGTATTTCATCAACATCCAGCTTTTCATTTCTATTTAATACCATGTCTGCCATATTACTTTACCTCCTTGAATGATTCTGCAACTTCGTTCCAGCCATCTCCTTCAGCAAGCTTTATGCTAGCTTCTCTGATAGAGATGTCTCTTAATTTAGCTAATTTGTACACGCAGTGGCCAGCACCCTTACGCATCAAATTTCTATCCATGCAGTTTTCTACAATTTTTTGAGTGTCTAAAGAAGATACTCCCATTCTCAGTAATACGGATCTTTCCACAGAAGGTGTAGTATTCTTATAGCCTAATTCCAGTAAAGGATTAACTACTTTTTCTGTAGTTTCCCAAAATCTGTTGTAAAGCTCTTCATCAGAAAGATTAGCTATATGCTTTCTTCTTTCTTCAAAATCATCTTTTCTTTTCATCTTTTTTCTCCTTAATACTTATATAATTGCATGCCGGCTGCTAAAAGCAGTCGGTATGCCAAAAATAATCTGATACGAATTATAAAGCTTTTTTAATTTCTTCGATTCTAGCTTTTACTTCTTCAACTGTCAAAGCAGTTTCCTCCGCTAAGAACTTAACATCTTCTTCAGTTGGTTCTAAAGTGTAGGTTGTAAGAGCCTTTTTAATTAATGAATTTCTCATACGATTAATGTCTAAATCCTTAACTCTGAAATCTTTAGCAGATTCCGGAATTATCACATTAACCCCCGGTTTGTCTTCGTCAGGATTTCCGAATCTAACTTCAATTCCGTTATCTCTGGCAAAATCAAGCTGAGGTTGCACATGTTTTCCTGCTCCCGTATATTCTGTTTCACTGATTACAAGTATTTGATCTTCAGGCATTTCCTGAGCTATACAAAATGCTGCAGCTAGCGCAGTATTTCCTGCAGGGCCTCTTTCTATACCTTCAAAAGTAGCAAGAAGTTCAGTGATACACATTACTTCGCCTTGGGTTACAGTAACATATCTGTCCATGTAACGAAGAGGTCTGGCCGCTGAACGAGGTACATCGGATCTATCAGGCCATGTTGCAAAAGGTACTCCAAAACCGGTGTGACCAGTTGTACATGATTTCTTGTTAAATTGATTGTCTGATGCCATATGCAGTCCTGTAAGGTCTATAGAAGCAGCATATACCTTTGAATCGTTTGCGCCTGCTTTTCTAAGTCCTCTGGCAGTTCCTGTAACCATACCACCACCTGCATTTGTGCAAACAACTACATCCGGATCTTTTCCAAATCTTTCTCTGCACTGCATAGCAATCTCATAGCCTAAAGTTTCGATACCTGCTATACCAAATGGTGAATACAAAGATGCATTGAAGTATTCTGTATCTTCCAATAATGAAATTGCTTCATAGAAAAGCTCAGGACCTACGGTAATTTGAACTACTTCAGCACCTAATGCTTCACATGCTCTGGCTTTTTCAATTATTTCCGGTTGTCCTACTTCTTTTGAGTCAAAGGCTTCTTGTACTATTATGCATTTTAATCCTTGCATAGCAGCTTGAGAAGCTACTGCAGCGCCATAGTTACCAGATGTAGCTGCTATTACTCCTTTATAGCCATTCTTTTTTGCAAATGCCACTGCACAAGCAGCTCTTCTTGCTTTGAATGAACCGGAAGGATTGGAGCATTCGTCTTTAGCACATATTGTTGCACCAAAACCCGGTTTTGCGCACTTCCTGGCAAGTGCAGTTAAATTTCTTAATTCAAATAACGGGGTATTACCAACACCTGTTAAGCTTTGAACTCTTTCTATTTCTTCCAGTGTGAATCCTGTGGAACGCATCATTTTTTCATAATCGAATGCAATTGAACCGCTTTCAAATTCATCATAATCCATTCCTAAAGCAGCCTTCATTACTTCGCCTTTACGTCCCATTACGGAAGCATAATCTTTTGCCAATGCCATTATTCATCACCTCCGAACAAAAATTCTCTGTATCTTCTGTCAATCTCCACCAGCTCCGGTACAAATTTACCATAGCTGTGAGTGTAATAAGGATTAACCTCAGTTAATTCTCCTGTTTCAGTTCTACCTACTGCTGTAACAACTTCAACTTCATCACCAATTTCGGCATTCTCTTTTAAGAATCCCTTTGTCCACATTACAAGCGGAGTAGCCTTTGTATCTTCAGGATCCTGTGGTGCTCTTTCACCAACGGGAAGCAAGACTTTTTTTATTCTTACCCATTCTCCTTTTTTTACCATAACATTTCTCCTTACATGTTTACTATTTTACAATCTTCTTATCTTCTTTGATCTTATCTCTATAATCACCTAATACGCAGCATGGAATTGGAAGTGAAAGCATAGTGTGTAATCCTGCATCAGCATTGATAACCTGTGGAATCATGTTAACAAGCATAGCAATAGTTCCCAATCCACCTTCTACCTCAGGGCTGTTAACCATATTGATATTTGGAGTTCCTTTAATTATTACATAGTCACCTGTATTAATTCCAACCTGTTCAGGTTCAATCTGTTGAGGGTGATCCATTTCAATTACGCATTCACCGTTCATGTATGCATTTCCAACCATGGCAACGCCTGCACAAGTTCCTGCTTTAGCTTCTCCGTAAGGAGCAACTCTGTCTACATCTGTTACTATAGGTTCCATATCTTGTTCAAACTTATCTATTTCCCAGCCAAGACCTTCAGCCATCATTCCTACTGATTCGTGGAAACCTACATGTCCTGCCATAGTACCGTCTGCTTTTCTTGCCTTGAATTCGTCAATTGATATTCCTATACCTTGCTCTTCCATTACAGTAGGACCAAATGGAGAAAGGGAGTTTACTCTTCTTGATACGATATGTTCAACATCAGTCATAGCACCTGTCATAACCAAAACCAGCATATCCATTATGTGACCAGGATTGATTCCTGTACCCAATACTGAAACGCCGTTTTCTTTAGCAATTCTATCTATTTCAGCAGCTAATTCCGGTTCCTGAGCTGCAGGATAAGCCATTTGCTCTGCAGAAGTAATTACGTTTATTCCTTGCTCCATTACAAACTTCAGCTTAGGGAATACTCCTTTAGTAAAAGAATCAGTACATACAACTACGATATCAGCTGCACCCGGCTTTATAATTTCCATAGCATCACCGATTATTACTTCTTCTTTATCGCCTTTCTCTACGCCAAGAACTTCAAACATAGATTTTCCTACTTTAGCTCCTATATCACCAACGCCTACGATGTCAATTCCTTTTCTGTTTAATAAGGTCTTTGCGATTCCGCTACCCATAGCACCAAATCCCCAAATAATTACTTTTACGTTTTTCATCTTTTTTCTCCTTTGATAATAATTATAATATAAGTGAAACACCACTTTTTTACGCACCTATATATTAAGCAAGTATTGTGCCAAACAAGATGGGTATTATGTATACATGATTCGTTATTTATTTGTGTTTTTCCCTAAGTATCCGGGAAAACTTGTCGAAAGTGCTGTATTGTTTACAATTATTCTCAAACTGCGCAAAATTAAAAGGAGACCACGCCGGTTCTCCTTTTATCAGTGCAAATAAATTTGCTATTTGCCGCAAATATATTTGCTATTTATATTTTAGCTTCTATATTGTACTTCTTAATCTTATGCTGCAAGGTTTGCCTCTTTATGCTTAATTCCTCCGCCGCCTTTGTAATATTGTTCTTTTGATTAATCAAAGCCTCCCTTATAAGCTCCCTTTCAATATTACTTAAGTATTCATCCAATCCTCCTATATTATCAGCAGAATTAACATGTTTATATGCTTCCATCTCCGCTATCGGAAGGGATATCATATGTTCGTTTAATACTCTTGCGTCATCGGAAAGGGAAACGGCTTGCATAATAATATTTTCCAGCTCCCTAACATTTCCGGGATAATCATAACTCTCCAGTTTTTTCAATGCCCTTTCAGAAATCAGCATCGGCTCTTTTTCAAATCTTCTGCAGTGCTTATTTACAAGGGACTGGGACAACCTCTCAATATCATCTTTTCTTTTTCTTAAAGGAGGTATTAATAAACTCACAACATTAAGTCTATAAAATAGATCCTTACGCAAAAGGCCTTTATCTATCAACATTTGAGGTGATTGATTTACAGTTGCGATTATCCTTACATCAATGGGAATATCCCTTTCACCCCCGACTCTCCTTATATACTCTTCCTGTAAAACTCTGAGCAGCTTACTTTGCAAATTGTATGGCATAGCACTGATTTCATCCAAAAGCAATGTCCCACCGTTGGCTTGTTCAAACATGCCGGGCCTATCAACAGCACCTGTGAAACCGCCCTTACTGGTCCCAAACAATATGCCTTCCAAAAGACTTTCAGGTAGTGCTGCACAATTTTGTGCCATAAAAGGTTTATTTCTTCTTTTTCCTCCATAGTGAAGACTTTGAGCAAAAAGCTCTTTACCTGTTCCCGTTTCGCCTATTATCATAACCGAAGTGCTGCTGTTTGCGGCTTTTTTCGCCTTGTTTTTTAATTTGATTATTTCTGTATTCTCACCAATTATATCATCAAAAACATACTTTTTAATCTCCGGCTTCTTTTTAGCCGTCACAAGAGATTCATCTTCTGGTATTTCTTCCAATTCAAGAATCCTGTCAGATAGGGATTTTATATGGGTAATATCCTTGGCAATTTCTATTGCTCCTATGATTTTGCCCCTGCTATGCACAGGAACCGTGCTATTGGTGGTGGTTATTGTTCTTCCGTGGAGACTTTTATATGTTTGTTCCAGATTCAATGTGGATTGATCATATCTTGTAGCTTTAAACATTGTACTGTCAGATATTGAAATTCCCGGAAAAGCCTTATGAAATTCCTTCCCGATTACTTCGTTTATGTTTACTTTTTCCATGGCTGCCATGGCTTCATTATAGAAAAGGCCCTTGCCCTTATCGTCTACTATATAAACACCCTCATCCACCATGCTTATAAGCGCTCTGATAATTTCTATATAATCTTCTCTGTCCAAATCACAACCCTCCCTTTCGGCACATATTATATCATAATAAAAAACATAGTGCAAATATATTTGCACTAAAGATCCAACAACTCCATCTCATTGCCTTGCCCTTCTATAAATTTAATCACACTATCAAAGCTTAAAAAAACCGTTTTCGTACAATCGTTTGCATAGAAGGTCAGAGTTTCCCCTTGCATGTCTTTATCTAAAACAACAGTTACCTTCCCGTTAGTATCATTTAGTATTCCGAAAACCGAAACCATTCCGGGCTTTAACCCAATTAAATCGAGCATCCTTTCCTCTGACACGAAACTTAAACTCCTTTGATTAAGCTTCTCCGCTAATGCTTTTATGTCAATTCGTTTGTTTTCATCCATTGCCAACAAAAAGTAGTTTTTCTTTTTCTTATCACAAAGAAACAAGGTTTTTGTTCTTAGCCCTTCTTTTCCTTCTATATATTCATCTGCGGTTTTAATGTCCAATGCCGGAGGATGGCTAACCACCTCATATTCAATATTTAATTTTTTCAATTCTTCATAAACATAATCGCAATTATTTAAACACACAATAATTAAATCCTTTCCCTTGAAGTAGCCCTTCAAAAATAGTATACTATTAAAGCAATTAAACGATATTAAAAAGGAAGACTAATTATGAGAATACGTAACGAAATATCAAAAGCCACAGATGAAGATTTAAAATTTATAGCCGATACATCTGATGCTTTGGCCCATCCGGCAAGGTTAAAAATGCTAAAATATATTATGAACGCCAATCAAAGATTGGAAAAGGTTTATACTAAAACTTTAGTCGAAGAGTTTGGTTATGCTCAAGCTACCGTTTCCCAGCATATGAAGATACTTAAGAATGCCAACCTGGTGGAAATTAAAAAAGAATATAAATACACTTTATATTATGCCGATTTAGGTATGCTTATGAAGTACCTAAACGAAACTAAAAAATATTTAAACTCTTGATTTTATTATATGCAACAGACATAAGGTAAACAACTCCCATATACCCTAAATAAGGGTATATTTTATTTATCAATTGATCAAAAGGTAGCATTCCGCAGACAAATGCCAAAACAGCAACGGTACCTGCAAATACTTTCGCTCCCCTTGTTCCCTCCTCTACATACTTATCACACACCATCCACATCATAGGTGTGGAAGAAGAAAAAATACCGGCAATCAGTATAACCGAAAAACTCATTCCCAATACCACCGATATTTTTTTCGCCAAATAAAGAGTGGGGATTGATAAAGCTGCTATATCGCCCAAATTTGATAACATGGCAAAATTCATAATTCCAACCGCCGTTATCAATGCACATGAACCTATTATAGCGCCCCATTTAGCTTCTTTTATGCTTTTAGCAGAAGACCCCAACGAGCAGTAATAGGTACTGCCGCAAAAAATATTGTAGGCTCCGTATAAGATTCCGCTGAACCACCAATTTATGGCAGGTCTTTTATCATTCAAAAGGTGGAAATTACCCGATACCTCTTCTAGGGAGCCGAAATCTCTAAACAGAGTAACAAGCCCCACGAGTATAGTGAAGCCTATTATCAAAGGCCCTATTTTTGATATTATCGAAACCAGATTCTCAAATCCAAACAGGTATGCAAAAAGTATGAGTAATGTCATAATACCCGCCCCCACATAGTGGTTAATTCCATAATATTCTTCCAATGTGGCCCCCGCTCCTGAAATTAATATAACCATAATTGCAAATATTATAATCGGCATTATTTCCTTCAGTGCTCCGCCAAGATATTTACCGCAAAAAAAACTGTATTGATTGAATTTTTTATTCATTCTGTTTTTATAACCGGTTTCCATTATATGGGAACCTAAAATCATAAACAGAAAAAGGTTAATTATTATTATACCTATACTTTTAAAGCCGTAGCTACTATAAAACTGTAATACTTCTTGCCCCGTTGCAAAACCGGAACCTATTACCCATGCTATATAGCCTCCTGTACATCTCAGTAAGTTTTTTCTATCCAATAGCGGCACCTCCAATTGTCACTGCAAGTATACCATAAAGCTTGACAATATTTAACAAATATATTATATTTAGATAAGAGTCTAATTAGATACATTTAAAACTATAAGGTAGTGATTATTATGATGCAAGAAACTATCAGGGCATTAAATGACCCTGTAAGGAGAAAAATCCTGGAGCTTTTGAAGGATGAGCCAAAAAGTGTCGGTGATATACTTAAGAATTTGGATGTTACCGGAGCAACCCTTTCCCATCATTTGAAGGTGCTAAAAGATGCGGGTTTATTAAGTCAGACCAGAAACAAAAACCAACTTATTTATGAAATTAACACCTCTGTTTTTGAGGAAGTATTAAAATGGATTACCGGTTTTATAAGCAGTGAGGAAAATTAAAATGAAAAACAAAAAAATAAATATTATAATTGCCTGTTTACTGGCAATTACCCTGGTATACATATTAATTGTGTATCCAAGTTTGCCTGATCTTATACCCACCCATTTCGGAGTATCGGGGAATGCCGATGGTTATAGCAAAAAATCATATATTTTCGTAATCTACGGGCTTTTGATCTTGTTAAATATACTTATGCCTACAATAGCAAAAATTGATCCGAAAAGAGAAAATTATTCGAGATTTTTTAAGTCCTTTGATATTTCTAGGGTGGCAATTAACCTTCTTTTTATGGGATTGATAGTAGTTATTACCCAGTCCTCTTTGTCTAATCTGACGGAAACCTTTTCCGTAGACAGGTTGGTACCTGCCATGCTGGGACTGGTTTTTATAGTAATAGGTAACTATATGCCAAAGTTCAAGCATAACTATACTATGGGAATAAAAACACCTTGGACGTTGGCGGATGAAAACGTATGGAACAGGACCCACAGAATATCAGGCCCCATTTGGATTTTTGCCGGCGCTATTATGATAATAAATAGATTCTTGTTTCAAAACACTCTTTCAATGTATATAATAATAGTAGTGATAATATTTATAGTGATTTTCCCTTTTGTATATTCATATTTGATTTATAGGAAATATCATAAGGAGTAAAGCCATGGTTATACTGTTTATTTTGATTTGTTCCATCATATTGCCCTTATTTTTAGCAGCTTTAATGATTAAGAATAATAAAAGAAATATAAAGCCAATACTATTGGGCGCATTAACCTTTATTTTCTTTCAATTGGTATTAAGAATACCTTTATTACAGTTAGTACTTCCCGGAACTATGTGGTATACTAAGCTTACATTAAACCCATGGTCCTATGCTCTATTTTTAGGATTAACAGCCGCTATTTTCGAAGAAGTAGGAAGTTATGTGGTTATAAGATTATTTATGAAAAAAAATCTTAATCCCAAATCAGGACTGTGCTTTGGAATAGGCCATGGAGGCATAGAGGCAATTTTGTTGGTGGGCATAAATGTCATCATAGCTTTGATTCTTTCCCTTCCCATGGGAAGCTCATATGAACTTGCATTGGGAGGAATAGAAAGATTGATTGCCATATCTTTTCATATCGGTATGTCCATAATGATTGTAAAAGCTGTGCAAACAAAAAAAGTCTTTTGGTTAATTATCCCCATACTATTGCATACGATTACAGATATGCTGGCAGTAATTGCCGTATATTATAATTATAAATTGTATCAAATTGAATTAATGCTCTTACCATTTGCAATTTTTGCATTGGCATTTTCATGGAGGGAATTGAGAAATGAAAGAAAATAATAAAAAGAAAAACCTAATATTATTGCTATTGGTTTTAACCACACTTCTGTTTTCTTGCGGAACCCCCAGCTTGCCCGAGGGCTTCGATTCAACCGAGGTTGAAAACAGAACAAAACAAATAATCGAAGTAATAAACACAAAGGAATATGACCAAATACATTCTTTAATAAGAGAAGATTTGCAGCCCGTAATCACACCAAAACAGCTTGAAGAGGGATGGGCACCTATGCTTGATTCTGCCGGCGATTTTGTTGAAATAGACGAAATAGTATTATCCTCCGAAAGGGGAGAGAAAGATGTGGTATACGCAGTAGCAATACTTAAATGTATTTATGAAAACGAAAATCATATTTTCACATTCTATTTTGATGAAGATATGGAACTTGCAGGTTTATATATGAAGTAAAGGATTAACATGGAAAACAAAAACATAAAATGGGAAAAATTAGATAATGCCGCCATTCTTTTCCCTGCAATTGCAGGCACAAATATGACCAATGTATATAGGATAAGCGTTACTCTAAATGAGAAAATCGAGCCCGAAAAGCTTCAGATTGCATTGGATAGGGTACTTCCTAAATTTCCGGGTTTTAAAGTGTCTTTAAAACTTGGTTTCTTTTGGTACTATTTTGAAGAAAATAAAAATCCATCACCTATCATAGAAATGGAATCCGACTATCCTTGTCGTTACATTGATCAAAAGAAGAATAATGACTACCTTTTTAAGGTTACCTATTACGAAAACAGAATCAACTTGGAAGTCTTTCATGTATTGGCAGACGGTGTGGGAGGCATTAACTTCCTTTTGGAATTAACATATCATTATTTGGATTTGGTTCATACAAAGAACGAATCCCAAGACATGTACTACAGCTCTAATACAACCACCAACAGGGAGGATAGTTTTTTAAAATACTATGATCCTGAGAAGATAAAAAAATATCCCAGCGAAAAAGCCTTGATCGTTCGCGGTGAAAAAATGCTCCCCGGAGAACTGGGAGTAATACACGGGGTTATGTCCGTAGGTAATTTAAAAAGGGTTTGTGAGAAATATGGTGTAAGTATAAACGAATATTTGGTAAGCAATTTCATATATAGTATATATCATGAAAATATGCAAAACAAGAAGCCCATAAGAATTGCAGTTCCCGTCAACCTAAGACCATATTTTCACTCCACCACCACTAAGAACTTCTTTATTATGGTTTCGGCGGAATTCAAGCCTTCCAGAATGGATTATGCCTTTGAGGATGTCTTAAAGGAGGTAAGCGTTGATTTAAGGAGCAAAATAACTAAGGAAAAATTAAAAGAGACATTGTCATATAATGTCTCTAACGAAAAAAACTTGATAACCAGAGCGGTTCCATTAGTGCTAAAAAACATTGCAGTTAGATCAGTATACAGAAAGGCCGCTTTGGCAAACACCTCTACAATCACTAACATAGGTAATATTAAGGTGGAATCTCGTTTTGAAAAATATATAAAATCATTTCATGCGATATTATCTATTTCCCTGGGACAAAGCATAAAGGGAACCATCTGTTCCTATAAGGATGATTTAATCTTTACCTTCAGCTCTAATCTTGTTACAACCGGAATACAGCGAGCCTTCTTCAGACAGCTTGCATTAGATGATATTGATGTTTTTATTGAAAGCAATGGAGTTTATGATGAAAAAATGTAATCAATGCCAAGTATATATACAAGACAACAATAAAATTTGTCCGCTATGCCACGGTGCTTTGGAAAGAATTGATGGTAATACTTCCATAAACAATTACCCCAATGTCCATCCAAAGAGAAAAAAGCTAAGTCTTTTTTTAAGAATATTTTTAGCTTTATCAATAGTAATAGAAACCATACTAATAACTATAAACTACTATACCGGACACGAAACTTGGTGGAGCCCTTTTATAGGATTATATCTTCTTTACGGATATTTCCTTATGAGATTTGCATTGGTTAGATCGGGAAGCGGAAGATGGAGAGTTGTAATAGGAACATTCTTGATTGTTTTTCTGGTTATTACTGCCGATATGAGTAACGGTTATGATGGTTGGAGCGTAAATTTTATATTACCTATTGCTTTAGGGGTGCTGAACACATTATCACTGGTGTTCATCGTCATCAGGAGAAAAAATTGGCAAAGCTATTTGGTTTTTCAATTAACACTACTTGGTATAAGCTTGCTGTCATTGGTACTTATATTGCTAAATATAATAACTTATCCTATGGTAATTGTCTTGGTTAACATCTATATAGCCCTAAGCTTTATAACGGTAACAATAATCGGAGGCAATAAAGCTCTATATGAGCTAAAGCACAGGTTTCATATCAACAGATAGGTGGTGAGTCATATGATACCCGAAAAAGAAAGATTAGAAAAAAATCTGGAAAAGCATCATTTGGAGGGATTTATTAAAGACAGTTTAATAACCGATGAAAGCTTTAACGGAAGGTTAATTAGGGATATGATATCCGGCGTAACCTCTTTTGGGCAATACGGTGAACAAATAAAAAACGGGGAATGGCTTAAGAAAACATCCGAGCCAAGGTGGATTTGTCCTTTAAGGTTCACTTGGAAAACCTTCAGAATAGGAAATTTTGATATGGAATTAATCTCTCCCAGGGAAGGCCAAGGAGATACCGCAATATTGCAGCTTCACGGCGGCGGATTTGTGGGAGGTTTAAATAATATATACAGAACCTTTGCTTGCCTTTATGCCAACAGAAGCATTAACAGCGATATATTAACCATAGACTATAGGCTGGCTCCTGAACACCCTTATCCCTTTGCTTTGATAGATGCAATTAATTCATATAAATGGTTAATTTATAGAGGCTATAAGAAAATAATTATAGCGGGAGATTCCGCAGGGGGCGGATTGGCTTTATCCCTATGCAGATATCTTCTCGATAAAGGCTACAAATCACCCAGCGGCATTATAGTCATGTCCCCTTGGACAGATCTAACCGTTTCCGGTGACTCTGTAAAATATAATTACAAATTAGATCCTTTATTTGGAGGAAGTCAAAACACACTGTTGTATAGCAAAGATTATGTAAAAAACGCAGATCCAAGGGACCCATACTTATCCCCATTATTCGCAAGCTATGTCGGTTTCCCTAGGATGCTTATACAGGTCGGATCATACGAAATGCTATTGGACGATTCAACAAGAGTTGCGGCCAAAGCAAAAATGGCCGGAGTAGATATAAAACTATCTATTTATGAAGGCATGTTTCATAATTTTCAGAAGGCCATGTGGTTAATTAAAGAATCAAGAGATGCCTGGAATGAAATTGAAGAATTTTTAGAAGAAACAATCACACGGGATTAACCGTGTGATTTTATTATATCCGTAAACAATTTTTCATCAATATTGCCTCCGCTTAACACACAAGCAACCTTATTGCCAAAACGCCTTTTATCATTAAGCACTGCCGCTACAGATACTGCCCCTGAGGGTTCTACTATAACCTTTTCCTTTAAAGCCAAAAAGGCTACTGCTTCAGTGATGCTCCTTTCACTAACTAATACAACATCATCAATGCATTCATCCTTAGACTCATAGGCAAGTTCCCCTATGCCTCCAATTAGTGCTTCGCATATCGACTCATCATTGGGATATTGCTTATAACAAAAATTATCATTTATTGAAGCCTTCATAGCAGGACAAGCCTCGGTTTGTACTCCGATTATCCTAACGCTAGGTTTAATAAGTTTTGCCCCATAAGCAACTCCGGTTATTAAACCGCCACCACCAACAGGAACCAAAATGCTCTCGATTTCCGGTTGTTCCATCATAATTTCAAGGCCTACTGTACCCTGTCCTGCATATACCAAAGGATCTTTATCATAGGGATCAATATAGGTCATCCCACTTCTTTCTACATATTCTTCTCCCATCGTGTGAGCCTCATCATAATTGTCACCAAGAAAAATTACTTCCCCTCCGTATTTTTTTATGGCATCTGTTTTAGCCTTTGGCGTAATACCGGGCACTATTATTATTGCTTTATTTATACCCAGAAGTTTTGCGCAGTAACTTACCGACAAGCCATGGTTCCCCGAAGAAATTGTAACCACACCTTTCTTTTTTTCATCATCACTTAGGGACAGCATCCTATTCATTGCTCCCCTTAGCTTAAAACTTTTCACGGGTTGCAAGCACTCTTTTTTTAAATATACTTCATTTTCTGCATCGCTTATAGATATGGCTTTATCTAAGGGTGTCTTATATACTATTTCCTTTATATTTGAGTAAGCCAAATTAACGTCTATCATCTATCCCTCCTAACTTTCAAATTGCTTTAAAAATTCAGTTATTTTCTCCATACCGGCTTTTTCAACCTCCGGGCTATTGCAATAACCGATTCTCAAGAACCCTTCCATATCCAAAGCAGAACCAGGCAAAAGCATTACTCCGGTTTCTTCAAGTAATTTTATACACAAATCTACCGAAGGCATATCAATATCATATTTAAGGAATGCTGTGGTGCCTCCTTTAGGCTTAACATATGAGATCAGTTTCTCCCCGTTTACCCATTCATCCAACAATTTTGCATTTTCCCTGACTATTTTTAGATTTCTTTCAAGGATTTTTTCCTTATTCTTTAATGCTATAGTTGCAAGTCTATCATCTATCATCCCCACACTTATTACATGATAATCCCTTTGTCTGTTTATCCTTTCGATAAATTCCTCGGGTCCGGCTATCCATCCCAATCTAATACCTGCCATGGAAAATGTTTTAGACATGCTTGCAGTACTTATTCCCTTTTCGTATAAATCAACTATTGAAGTTGTAAAACTATTACCTTCATGAGTGAGCCCTCTATAAGCTTCATCGCAAATAATATAAGCATCTACTGATTTTGCGATTTTTACGATTTCTTTAAGAAAATCATCATCCATAACAGCTCCCGTAGGGTTATTAGGATTATTGATACATATAAGTTTGGTATTATCATTTGCAAGCTTTTTTAATTGCTGCAAATCAGGCAAAAATTCATTTTCATACTTTAGAGGAAGTATTTTTACTTCCGCTCCTATTGACTCTGGTATGGAATAATGTTGCTGATATGTGGGCAATACAGAAATAACTCTATCTCCCGGTTCAACCAAAGTCATTATGGATAGTGCGTTTGCCCCTATTGCCCCATGGGTAACAGTAGTGTTTTCTATACTAACATTTTTGTATAGCTTGCATATTTGTTCTCTCAATTCCAAAGACCCTTCAATGGCCCCGTATGTCAATTTCATATTACATAGTTCATCATAAAAGCTTTCCGTTAAGCCTGCCATTTCAAGCAGTTCTCCAACCTTAAGCGATTCTACACAAGTTTCTGCCAGATTATATACACAATTGTTTTCGTATAGGTTCATCCATATTTCAACCCCAAAATCTTTTATTTTCATAACTCCTCCTATAGCTTAACAGTGGTTCCCAAACCCTGTTTTCTTGCCTTATCTATTGCCAAGGTCCCTGTCAATAAATCTAAAAGAGCAGTACCGGTAGCATCAAATACCGTAATATCTTCTTCAGACATTCGCCCTTTTATACCCCCGCTTATTACCTCGCCAATTTCACCTAATATATCATCTTTGCTAATAATACCTTTTTTGATAGGTATTTCTATCTCGCCCACGTTAATGTTTTGCTCAATGTCGTCAACGAAAATTCTGGCATTCCTTAGTATCTCAGGATCGATTTCTTCCTTTCCTGACATATCAGCTCCAATGCAACTGAAATGTGTGCCGGGTTTAACCCATTCTTTCATTATGATCGGCTCTTTAGAAGGGGTAGCCGTTATTATTATGTCACTTTCCAAAGTGGCCTTCTCAATATCTGTAACTGCTTCAAACCTAACATCTTTATATGCTTTTTCCAGTTTTGCAACCATCTTTTCCGCATACTTAACATCTATCGGATCATATATTTTTACATTACAAACAGATGGAACTGCCATTAAAGTCTCGGGTATCATAAAGCTAGCCACATGACCTGCTCCCACCATCATAAGATTTTTAGCGTCCTTCTTTGCCAAATACTTGGCTCCTATTGCTCCTGCTGCACCGGTTCTGATTCCCGTAACATATGAACCGTCTAGTATTCCCTTTGGAGCTCCGGTATTTGCATCGCATATAAGAATGGTACCCATTAACATAGGCAAACCTTTCTTTTCATTATCACCAAACCATGAAACTAGCTTTAATCCGAATATTTCAGAATCCATAAGCCATCCTGATTTAATATCCATGTCTGCTACTCCCGGGTTGAACTCATGAAATACTAAAGGAAAAACAATACTCCTATTATTGGCCTTCTGCACATATACATCCTCTACGGTTTTTATAACTTCTTCGTATTTTAACAACTTTTCACTTTCTTCGGCATTAATAATTATTATCTCGTTCATATAATACACCTCCTATTAAATATTATTATATATCCCTCTTATATTATATTCTTTGTAGTTATTATAATATTAGCAAAATATTTTTGTAAAAAAACAAGGGGATTAGTTTCCCCCGTTACCTTGTTAATCTTATATACTTTCATAGTTAAGTAAAGCTCTATATAACCATTACCATTTTCGCTTAATAACTCCTTTAATTTGTTTATCCTATATCTTATCGTATTTGGATGTTGATGTAGCTTTTTTGATGTTTCCAGTATATCACCTTCATTATCTATAAAAACTTCTGCAGTTTCCATAAAATATGAATTATATTGTTTGTCATGCTCATTTATTAGTGAAATGTATTCTTCACACTGTTTGAAAAGCCCTATATTTTTGACTTTTGGTAACAACATTTTATATACACCAATATTGTCATAGGAACATATTTCCATGCCTTCAATACTTGAAACTTCCGCCGCAATAAGTCCTCTGTCTATGGTATTTTTTATATCATATTTATTACTGTCATTTAACTGATACCCTAAATAATAATTCTCTTTATCGATTAGATTTAATGTGGATTTTAATAAGCTGCTGCCCTTTGGGGCTTCATCATAGTTTAAAAAAAACATCAACCCGTCTTTATAAAGTCCCATGTATATTTCATTCTTTATTGGCATAGCATCAATCATGCTTTCCAAAGCTTTGCACTCATCAATTAGTACTCTTTCTTCGCGATCCTTCTGTAATCCGTACAAAACTGCAGTATGCTTAAATGATACTTTATTTACCTCTGCCATTAGTTCACCTAATTCGGCAGAACCCATTTCTCCCTTTAGAAGCTTGTCTATTTTAAGCTGAAAATCACTATACTTGTTGCTACTGTTTATAAGGTTTTTTATTCCTACTATTATATCCTCTGCGTAGACTTCCGTTGGATAGAAAAGTATAGGTATATCTAATTCATCCGCCCTTATGATACAACTCTTTGGGATTTCTTTATAGAAAACCTCCTTAATGGCAAGTCCTGCTATTCCGGCGTCTAAAAGCGCATTGATATATATCTCTACCTCTTCCACCGAATCCTTGCAAACAAATAATGTGGTCAAAACAAAATCACCCTTACCAAAGGAAAATGGAATTTGCTCTATGCTTTCATAGTCATGAATTCCTATATTTTTTAAGATATTCGTTTTGCCCGTGCTATTAGTTATACGTCTAAAACCTTTAAATTCAGACATCTTGAGTACATCAGAAATATACATATGTCTCTCCTAACCCATTAAAGCCACTCCTGTTGTTATAATGGCAAATAACACCATAGAAATAATTATAACCAATGCAACGATTCTATTAAACTTTTGTTTTTTCTTGTATGAATTTTTCTTGTTCAAGTCTCTTCTCCTCTTTTATATCTTCTATTCCATGTTTAATAATACCAAATACTATAAGCATTACTCCCACCGCCTTGTATATGCTCATGGAATCTCCCACAATTAAAACACCACTGATAACTCCTATTATAGTAACACTATTGGAAATAAACAAAGATGTTTGAGCAGGATTAAGTCTGCCATTGACCCTATTATACATTATAAAGCAGATTATTGAACAAAAAACCGCTAAATAAACAAGGGCAACAAGTGGTCTCCAATCGGAAAACACCCCCACATATCCATCTATTAAAGAGCCTCTCATTAGAGAAAGGGTATTAAAGCATATTGCTCCGCTTATGGTCATCGCTACAACTACTTCAGTAGCAGTATAAGAGGCTGCCAGTTTATTACTCAAAACCGTAAATGTGCCTGCTAGTATAACGCATAAAAATAAATATGCATATCCGGTAATATCTCCTTTTATCTGAAAGCTAGGTTCAAAGGCCACTGTCAAAATTACGCCCAAAAAACATATCATAGCTGCTGATATCGTACCGATTTTTACCCTCTCCCTTAGAATAATAGCCACAATAAAAGCCGTCATAATGGGAACTAAAGCCAGCATAATAGATGCTTCAGAAGCCGTGGTTTTTTCTATTCCCAATGATTCCACAAGAGAATAAAGTCCCGGTTGTATTATTGAAAGCACCACCAAGTGTTTAGTGGGTTTCCCTTTATAATTTACTTTAAGTGTGCCCCTAGCCACCAAAGCCAATGCCAAGAATGCAGCAATTGTCCATCTTACCGAAAGATAATCATAAGGAGATATATAATTTAATGCAATTTTTATTGCTACAAATGATGTTCCCCAAAATATGCCTATCAAAAGCACCTGTAAATATAAACCTTTTTTATTATTCATCCTTTTTACCAAATATGCTCATTCTTTCTATTCTGTCAAAGGCAATTTTCATTGTCTTTACATCTTTTGTGCATGCCATCCTGACATATCCTTCTCCGCATTTACCGAAGCCGTTGCCGGGAATCATAAGTATATGTGCTTCTTCGAAAAGCTTTTCCGTAACATCTTTAGATGTTAATCCCGTATCTTTAATGTTAATAAAAAGATAAAAACTCCCTTTAGGAGGATAAATTACATGCATGTTTTTTATCCCATTTACCCTCTTAGCCGCATAAAACATTCTTTCCCTATATTCTTCAATTATTTTAGGTTGTATATTTCTCCTGTTTCTAAGAGCATGTATTGCAGCTCTTTGGGATACAGAAGGCGCTGTGAAAACCACATTTTCATTTATTTTTTGAATTGTCTCTATTATCTCTTCTTCAGCTATAATATTACCTATTCTCCAACCTGTCATAATAAAATTCTTGGAAAAAGAGTTGATGGTAATAGTTCTTTCTTTGGCCCCCTCCAAAGAAAGAAATGGTACAAATTTCCTTTCAAAGCTGTAAGCCGTATATATTTCATCGGATATTATAACCAAGTCATGTTCTATTGCAGTCTTTAATATTTCTTCCATGTTTTCAATTGTTAAAACAGAACCCGTGGGATTACTTGGAGAATTAACTATTATAGCCTTTGTTTTGTCATTAATATGCTTTTCTAAAGTTTTAGTATCTATTTGAAAGTCATCCTCTTCATAGGTTGGCAATTCCACAGGAACCCCCCGGGCTAATTTTATCTGTTGCTCATATGGAGTAAAGTAAGGCGCTTGCATCAATACCTCATCGCCATCATCAATAATTGCCTCTAAAACCAAGTACATGGCTATACATCCCGATGCACTTATAAAAACTTCGTTATCAGGCAATTTAATATCATACTCTTCATCATAAAACCTGCAGATTTCATCAATCAGCTCCTTATCACCCCTAAAGTCAGTGTACTTGGTGTGTCCTGCTTTTGCATCCAGAAATGCATTTTCAATAATATAATCATCAGTAATCAAGTCCGGATCTCCCAAACTAAAATTAATTACATCATCATAAAGTCTGCTTTTACTGTCAGTATCACCCATTGCAGTTCTGACCGAATCTCTGTATCTCTTTGCTATAAATCTATTCCCCATTTTTTATTACCCCTCTTAATTTATTATTCCATTATATTTTACCTATGAAATAAATGCAAGTATTCTAAAAAGCTGTACTCATCTATTTTTTAACAATCCATCACCCTGTTTTTTATACAAACCCGATTTACCAATAAGCTGCTTCGTTACGGTATTATTGCCGCTCCATAAATCACTAAGGGGAATCTAAAATGTTCAATATATTATTAATTAGGGAGTATGCACTTGCATACTCCCTTTCTTTTATATCTCTGTCCAAACTGCTCTTTCCGTAAATATTAAAACCTTATCTTTTACGTCTATATATCCATTCCTTATTTCCGCAAATAAATATCTGTCCTTTCCGGGCATTTTAATTTTCATCTTGCCTTCGGAAAGCAATTTAGTGGCATAAATATGATTTGCCATAAACCCTTCATATCCCGATATTGTATTGACCATAACCATTTCCACTTCATCATTAAAAAAATGCTTGGTGGGAGTTACTACTTCTAAATTAAAAGTTTTAGCCATGTCTCGCAATCGACCTTTCTTCATATCTTTCTACAACTTCATCAATACCCCCGGCAAACAGGAACAATTCCTCGGGTATGTCATCATGCCTTCCTTCAAGCAACTCCTTAAATCCTTTAATAGTCTCTTTAAGGGATAAATATTTACCTGGCATTCCAGTAAATTGTTCAGCGACACCAAAGGGCTGAGAAAGAAAACGTTGTATTTTTCTTGCTCTTGCAACAATTATCTTATCGTCTTCCGAAAGCTCATCCATTCCTAATATAGCGATAATATCCTGTAGTTCTTTATACTTCTGTAATACCTCTTGTACTCCCCTTGCCACATTATAGTGCTCTTCCCCTACTATTCTGGGATCCATGATTTTAGATGTTGATTCCAAGGGGTCAACCGCAGGATATATGCCCAGCTCCGTTATTTTTCTGGACAAAACCGTAGTCGCATCCAAGTGGGCAAAAGTTGTGGCAGGAGCAGGATCCGTTAAATCATCGGCAGGAACATAAATTGCCTGAACCGATGTGATTGAACCATTCTTTGTGGATGTTATTCGTTCTTGTAATTGGCCCATTTCCGTAGCCAACGTAGGTTGGTAGCCTACAGCAGACGGTACTCTGCCCAAAAGCGCAGAAACCTCAGAGCCTGCTTGTGTGAATCTAAATATGTTATCTATAAATAAAAGTACATCTTGATTTTCAGCATCTCTAAAATATTCCGCCATTGTAAGCCCGGTTAACGCCACTCGCATTCTAGCCCCCGGCGGTTCGTTCATTTGACCAAAAACCATGGCAGTTTTCTTTATTACGCCAGAATCTATCATTTCATAATACAAATCATTACCTTCACGAGTACGCTCCCCAACTCCGGCAAAGACCGATGTACCACCATGTTCTGTTGCTATATTCCTTATAAGCTCTTGAATTAGAACGGTTTTGCCAACTCCGGCGCCCCCAAAAAGACCCACCTTACCACCCTTGGTATACGGCGCAATTAAATCAATTACCTTGATGCCTGTTTCAAAAATTTCTGACGAAGTACTTTGTTCTTCAAAGCTGGGTGGGTCATTATGTATGGGTGCTTTAAATTTTGTCTTAACTTCTCCCTTATGATCAATCGGATCTCCCAATACATTAAATATTCTCCCTAAAACTTCTTTTCCCACGGGAACTTCAATAGGACTGCCCGTATCAGTAGCTTCAATTCCTCTTTTTAAACCGTTGGTGGATGAAAGTGCTATGCATCTAACCTCATCATCACCAATGTGCTGGGCTACCTCGGCAATTATTTTTCTACCGTTATATTCTATTAAAATAGCATTTAAAAGTGCCGGCAATTCATCTTGGTTGAACTTAATATCTAGCACAGGTCCTATTATCTGATGTACCTTCCCTTTATGCATTGTCCCCTCCTATTTTTGCGTTTCCGAACCGGAAACCACTTCAATTAATTCGTTAGTAATAGCAGCTTGCCTTGCTCTGTTATAGTATAAAGAAAGATCCTTGAGCATATCTTCCGCATTTTTAGTGGCATTCTCCATGGCATTTCTTCTCGCACTCTGCTCACAAGTTGTGGATTCAATAATACTGCTATGCAAGCTCATTTCCAAATATTTCGGCAGTAAATAATCAAGTATTTCAACAACCTCAGGTTCATATTCAATCTCATGGCTAAGCAACATATCCTTGGACATTTTGCAGTCCGTCATTGCATCCTCCACATCAAATGGAAGAATATTAATGCATTTAACTTCTTGCTTTAAGTTATTAACAAAAGAAGTATAAATGGTCTTTACCCTATCTATTTCACCATTTTCAAATCTTTTTAATATAGGTTTGATGATTTCCGACACTTCATTTACGGTTATTTTTTCCAATGGTTCGAAGTACTTTGCAGAAATCTTCAGCCCTCTGCGATTAAAGTATTCATACCCCTTGCTTCCGATTGTAATTATTTCCTTTCTCCCGGGATCAATATCCATCTGCCTTTCTAATTTATTAATCAGATTATTATTGAAGCCTCCGCATAATCCCCTGTTGCTTGTAATTAGAATATAGCAAGTTCTCCCTATATTTTTGCTTTTCCTTTCATAGGACGACACCACATCCTGGTTTTCTTCATGGCAAAGTATCCCTGCAATGGTTTGCCTAATATAGTTTAAATAACCCTTTGATTCATCATAGGATTTTTTAGCTTTTCTAAATTTAGCAGCAGAAACCAGCTTCATGGCGCTTGTTATTTTCTTTGTGCCTGTTATACTCTTTATTCTCCTGTCTATAGCCTGTAAATCGTTGCTCATTAATACGCCTCATCAATTTCCATAAGGAACTTATCTCTGAATTTAGTTAAGCTTTCAATTAAGATTCTCTCACAATGCTCCGATATCTCACCGTTATCAAGTATGTCTTCTCCCACCTCAAAATATGAACGATCCATAAATTCTATAAGCTTTTTCTCGAATTCTTTAAGCTTATCTATAGGTACATCATCAATAAAATGATTAACGGCAGCGTAAAACACTATGACTTGGTGTTCTACCGCCATGGGATTATATTGGGACTGTTTGAAAAGCTCCATAAGCATTCTTCCATGGTCCAGTCTATTTTTTGTATCCGCATCCACATCAGCACCAAATTGGGCGAAGCTTGCAAGTTCTCTGTACTGGGCAAGTTCCAATCTCAATTTACCGGAAACTTTTTTAATAGCCTTAAGCTGAGCGTTCCCTCCCACTCGGGAAACCGAAATTCCTGCATTTATAGCAGGCCTTTGCCCCGAAAAGAAAAGCTCCGATTCTAAATATATCTGTCCGTCTGTAATTGATATTACATTTGTTGGTATAAAGGCCGAAACATCACCGGCTTGAGTTTCTATTATTGGTAAGGCTGTGATGGAGCCTCCTCCCAATTCATCCGAGAGCTTAGCTGCCCTTTCAAGCAATCTGCTGTGCAAATAGAATACATCACCGGGATAAGCTTCTCTACCCGGAGGTCTTCTAAGTAGCAGCGACATTGCCCTATAGGCAACCGCATGCTTTGATAAATCATCATAAACAATAAGTACGCTTTTACCTTGATGCATAAATTCTTCTGCAATGGCACATCCCGAATACGGTGCAATATACTGTAACGGCGCCGCATCACTTGCTGTTGAAGAAACAACGATGGTATATTTCATTGCACCAAAATCTTCCAGTGTTTGTACTATTTGTGCCACCGTTGACCTTTTTTGTCCAATTGCAACATATACACATATCACATCTTTATCTTTTTGATTTATTATAGTATCTATGGCTATTGCAGTCTTTCCCGTTTGTTTGTCTCCAACTATCAATTCCCTTTGGCCTTTCCCAATGGGTATCATGGCATCAATGGCCTTTATTCCTGTTTGTAAAGGCTCAAATACCGATTTTCTGTCTAAAACCTCGGGAGCTTCGCTCTCTATTGGTCGGGTTTTTGAATATCTTATTTCCCCTTTACCATCTATTGACTGACCCAAAGCATTTACTACTCTTCCGATCATGCAATCACCCACGGGAACCTCAACTACTCTGCCTGTAGGCTTAACAATGTCCCCTTCCTTAATTCCTGTATCGGAACCTAAGATTACAGCACCAACATTATCCTCTTCCAGATTTAATGCCATCCCGTAAATTTCTCCGGGGAACTCCAGCAATTCATCCTCCATGCAATTGGGAAGACCATAAATTCTGGCTATTCCGTCGCCAACCTCTACTACTGTTCCAAAGTCGGTTATCTCCACTTCTTTACTATAGTTTTTTATTTGTTCTTTAATAATTGAACTTATTTCTTCTGCTCTTAATTTCACTTCACATCCGTCCTTTATTTTTTCAAAAGTTCCTTAGTTAATCCCTTAAGTCTACTTTTTAAAGATGCATCGATTAATTTGCCTTCTATTTCTATTGATACTCCTCCAATTAGAGTATCATCCAATTCATTTTTTAGTTTAACCTGTTTGTTTAGAAGCTTTTCTGCTTCTAGCTCCAATTGCCCGATTCTTTTCTCGTCGATGGGAATAACGGAATATACTATACCTTCCATAACCCCCTCTTTTTCTGCTACTAATTTATTGAATTCCTTTAATATTCCACCGAATGACCCAATCCTTCTTTTATCAATTAAAACATTCAAAAAATTAAAGCTGATTTCATTTATATTATTTTTAAAAATCTTGTTTAATATTATTTTTTTATCCGTTGTGGATACAGCGGGATTTTTTAAAAGCTCATTAAGCTGGGGATTTTCTAAAAAAGCTTTTTCGATTTCTTTTAGCTCGTCTCTAATATCATCTAATATATTTTCTTCTTTTGCAGCCATATAAATAGCATTGCCATAAGTTATTTCAACCGTTAACCCTGCCATTTTGTTTTACCCGCCTTTTCAATAATACCGTCTATGATCTCCGTGTGCTTTGTTTCGTCAATCTCTTTTTCTATAATCTTTTCCGCTGCCATGACTGCAATTTGAGCGATTTCATTTATCATTTCCTTTTCAGCATCTTCCTTTTTATGCCTTGCCTCAAGTTCGGCCTTTGATATTATGGATTTTGCTGAAGAATTAGCCTCTAATATTATTTTTTCGGAAATTTCATTTGCTCTTTTCTTTGCATCTCCTATTATTCTTCTTCCGTCATCTTCCAGCCCTAGTATTCTATTCTCGTATTCAGTTGCTTTTTTTTCGGCATCACGATTCTTTCTGTCTGCCTCTTCCAATGTGTCCCTTACGTTTTTCTCTCTTTTGATCATAAAATCATGCACTTTTTCAAAAAAGAAACGCTTCAGGATGAGATATAGGGCAAAAACTGTCACCATTGAAAAAAGTAGATTCCAATTGAATTCAATTAAATCCTGGTGCAAAGTAACCTCCATATATATCATCCTCCCTTCCTAATACATCGCATTTTATAGCTTTCCCGATAGAATAATGGCTATAACAAAGGTTAATACTCCCATAGTTTCCATAATTGCCATACCAACTATTAAAGTGGTTCTTATGTCGTTTGCGGCTTCCGGTTGCTTTGCTATGCTTTCAACAGCATTACCTAAGCCCCTACCCTGTCCAAGGGCAATACCAAGGCCGACAAGCCCCATGCAAAAACCAATTCCGATTCCGATAACATTCATTTTACTTCCTCCTTAAGTTTAATTGCTTTTTTTATTTATATTAATTCCCAGTCCCAAGAATATCATGGTTAACATTGTGAAGATAAAGGTTTGAATTATAGGTTCAAATATATCAAAAAATCCATTTAACGGTAGTACGGTTATAGCTCTAAGAAATGGTACATCAGTAACATACTCACTTAAATATGTCATGAAATTAAGCCATATATCTACAACTATCAATCCACCTAGTATATTACCAAACAAACGAAAGCCCAAAGACACCGGCAATGTAACTTCCTCCAGCATCTTGAGGGGAAGCATAAAAGGATATGGATCACACATGTGTTTAAATTTTCCTATTATGCCAAATTTCCTAAATTCACTACCCTGTATCAGTAAAAATGTCAGAATGGAAAGTGCAAAAGTAACATTTACATCTGCGGTTATGGGTCTTAATCCAAAGAGACCCAATGCACTTCCCAGCAAGCAAAACCCAAACACTGTTCCCACATAAGGCGCATAACCTTCGTTTCCCTTTCCCACATTTTCCTTTGTATATTTATATACCCATCCCACGATGAGTTCGCTGATTATTTGTTTGCCCTTTGGTACTGTCTGTAGTCCCGTGCCCATCCAGATACCAAATATTGCTAATATTATGGCAACTAAAACTCCGAGCAAGAAACTTTCTGATAAAAAGATTTCTCCATCTCCGAAGGAAATTATTATTCTGGCTCCAAGTTCATTTACATTCATTCCCATTACCCTTTCTGAAGTATATTGCCAAGGTTATGCCAAGGGAAGCTACTCCTATTCCATAGCCTAAAGCAAAATGTATTGAAAAAACATATGATAAGTATGCGAATGCACCATAGATTAATAGTCTGGTTATTTGAAGTGTTAAAGCCAAAACAGGCTTCTTATGTCTTAAAGTTGCATTTATAACAATTTCCATTAGAAACAAATTCCAAACAGCAATTAATGCTCCCGTAAAAACTCCGGAAATTATATGTAAAGCATCATGAAGTACAAATATAGCCAATGAGCTAAATGCACAGTTTACAATAAGTCCTACTAGTATTATACCTTTCTTGTCCATCATAAATCACCTATTTATGATAACTTTCATTTCTAATTATCTTAAAGCTTCTATAAATCTGCTCTAAAAGTATCACCCTCATCATTTGATGAGGAAACGTCATCCTTGAGAAAGAAAGCTTGAAGTCTGCTCTTTTAATAACCTCATCCGACAATCCCAAGCTCCCGCCTATAATAAAAATTATATCACTAATACCCTTCAATGCAAGCTCTTCAATTTTTTCTGCCAATTCCAAAGAATTCAGATTTTTCCCTTCGATGGCTAAAGCTATTATGTAATCGTTTTGATTAACGCAGGAGAGAATCTCATGACCCTCTTTTTTTATTACGTTTTTCTCATCCGCCTCGGATGGATTGTTTGGAAGCTTCACTTCCTTTAGCTCGGTAATACTTACCTTTGCATATCCGCTAATTCTTTTTGAATACTCTGTTACTGCATCCTTCCAATATTTTTCTTTTAATTTTCCTATACAAATTATCTTAATGTTCATTATTCAACCTATATAATTTACTTGCCTTATTTTTAGTGGCAATGTCTATATTTACATCTCTGCCTATTATTAAATCATTCTCTTCCAAAATATTTGACATTACAATTCTTGCATTGTAATAATCATTGTTTTCAGAGCTAATATGACCCAAGAGTACATCGGGTATAGTTTTTTTTACCCTGCAGCTTAAAGCATCACAAAGGGCTTTTGCCGCTGTTTCATTGGACAGATGTCCCAAATCACTAAGTATTCTTCTTTTGGTGGCATATGGGTATGACCCAACCTCCAGCATAGCCACTTCGTGGTTTGATTCCAGTAAAATTATATCTGCATCAGCCATTTCATCAAGCATATCCCCCGTCACTATCCCGGTATCTGTGATTACTACTATTTTGTCATTATCACATTGAAAGGAATATCCAACGGGCTCTTTGGCATCATGGGACAAATTAAATACCCTGACCATAATGTTTTCAATGTAAAAAGCATCTCCGGCAGTAACAATTCGCTTTCTCTCGTTATCAATGGAAATCATTCTGCTTGAGGCCATTTCCGTTCCTCTGCTACAATAAATTTTCGCTTCGGAAAAAGTTTTTGCTGCTATACCAATACTTTTAATATGATCTATATGTTCATGGGTAATCAATATTCCCTTAATATGATTAAATGGTATCGAGTATTCGTTTAATGCGTCTTTAATTCTTTTACCGCTTACTCCCACATCTAATATTATTCCGGCTTTTTCGTTGAATAAAATATATGAATTTCCGGAACTGCTACTAGCCACCGAAAAAAAACCTAGGCTCATTTTTGTCCCCCCTAATGATTGAATATATAGATTATATCATAAAAACCATCAATTTATGGTAAATTAAAAAAAAAAGTGCTAAACCTTTTTGGTTTAGCACAAATCTTTTTATAGTCTGCTAAAATTAAAGTCTAAACTTGTTATCATTCCATGAACATCATCAATATATGAAGCATCCAATCCAAGCCCCCAAATTATGACTATATAATCGAATCCGCCATCCGGGGTTTTAGGCCCTACTAAAGCATAATATTCATTTGTCCAGCCGGAAGAACCATCCGATTTAAAGCTGAATCCATTTAACCCTGCAACTTCAACTTCTGCCACAAGGTCTTTTTTTGATGCATAGGTTTCAAGATACTCTCTTGCACTGGATTCTCCACCTTCGGCAGCAATTATCTGTACCATCAGGAAGGTATTTAGCAATTCAACCCCTGCGTCCTGGGGTCTTACGGTAATTGTAGCAAGGGTTTCTTCTGAACTGTAAGCTGTATCTTCGCTTGCAATATAACCATCGGGCACAGTCACAGTGATTGCCCCTTTAGAGCGATCCGTATATTCTCCACCTTCTACTACAATAATTTCTTTCTCTTCAATTTCTTCCTCTTCCTCAGTTTCCTCTTCTATATCTTCATTAACCTCTTCGTTGGTAGTCACTTCTTCTTCACCCTGTTTCTCATCATCAGATGAACCACAAGCGGTAAACATTATGCTTAAAGTTAAAATCAATAATAGTATTAATATCCTTTTCATAGTTAACTTCCTCTCTCATAATATATTTAAAATTATACTATATAATTTCCCCTGAAACAACAAGTTAATTTTAAAGAAATTTTTAAAAAAAGACTGAACTCTTCATTGAGTTCAGTCAATTAATTGATTTTGAATTTTTTAATCGTTTTTCATTTTACCATGAAAAGGATTGTAGATTAATATCGGACGGAACCTCGAATTCACTGTCGTCTATACCAATAGTCATCTCTTCAATTTCATAAACAAAGCCTTCTCCTGTTGTTGAATCTATAGCTTCCATTCTCATTACTATACCATATTTTTGGCTGATCCACATCTTTGCAGAAGATGATGTAACCATATCTTTGCTTTCAATAACATAGCACTTCTCGCCGTTAATCGTTTCTGTACCTAAATTGTCAAAATCCACAGGATCTACTTGCTCTTGAAAATCACTTATATCAAAGCTGTCATTCTCCGCATCTCCATCAGACATGGTAATTACCGTTCCGGTTTTTTGTTGAGGATAGTAAACTGTAGTTTCATTTGTTTCATAATTAATAATGCTTACAACTTCCTGTCCCTCCATACTTGTGGATGTTTTAAACAAATCATCCTTCATCCAAGTAGTAACTCTTGAAGTCATTTCTCCCGATGTCATGGTTTGTGTATATGAAATTCCGTCACTTAAATAATCTTCAGACTTAGAAAAAAGTTCAGTCAAATCATCCAGACCTTCGGAAACCTCTTCTCCTCCATTGTCCACATCAACTTCTGAAGAATCAGAACAACCCACAAAGGTCATCATAATTGTCATCATAAATACAATAAATAATACTAAATATTTTTTCATTGAATACCTCCTTTAATTTATATAACTTCTACTTTAAAACTAGCAGAATACCAGCCTTAAGTCAACCTAAAAATCGGCAGACATATAATGTCCGCCGATTTCTCTAATTTATATTAATAATTATTTGCTGTAATCATAAAATCCTTTTCCGGATTTTCTACCAAGCAAACCGCCTCTAACCATTTTTCTAAGCAATGGATGAGCTCTGTATTTAGGATCACCAAACTCTTTGTATAGTACATCCATTATTGCCAAACACACATCCAGTCCAATTAAATCGCCCAATTCCAAAGGTCCCATCGGATGATTAGCACCAAGCTTCATTGCAGAATCTATTCCTTCCGCTGTGGCAACGCCATCGGCATATATTCCGATTCCTTCATTAATCATTGGAATTAATACTCTGTTTACTACAAAGCCGGGAGCTTCTTCAACTTCAACCGGAGTTTTATTTAATTCTTTTGAAAGATTAACTATAGTCTCCATTGTTTCATCAGATGTAGCTAATCCTCTAATGATTTCTACTAATTTCATCATTGGTACCGGATTAAAGAAATGCATGCCTATAATTCTGTCCGGTCTATTTGTAGCTGCAGCTATTTCAGTGATGGATAAAGATGAAGTATTTGTAGCTATTATAGTTTCAGGCTTACATAATTCATCTAATTCTTTAAATAAAGCTTTCTTTGATTCCATTTCCTCAGTTGCCGCTTCTATTACCAAATCAGCATCCGCAATAATGCTAATATCAGTTGAACCTTGAATTCTTCCTAATATTTCGTTTTTTGTTTCCTCAGTGATTTTTTCCTTTTTAACCAACCTGTCAAGATTTTTTGTAACAGTTGCCATGCCCCTTTCAACAGAAGATTCTCTTCTTGCTCTCATTACAACCTCGTGACCATCCTGTGCTAAAATCTGGATTATTCCAGCTCCCATAGTACCAGTTCCTAATACGCCAACTTTCATAATAATTTCCTCCTAAATAAACTAGTAAATATATTGTTAATAAAATAACTAATCTCTCAGTACATTATAACACTTTATTATTAATTGTAAAGTCTTAATTACCAATTAGATATAGTTATATTTATTCCCCTCAAAATCCAAATCAAACTTACAAATACCTTTATATTTGCAATAATCACATTCCGTTCTATTGCTTTTTTTCGTCAATTTAACAGGTTCTATACTGATATTGCCTTCTACTATATTTCTGCTTATTTTTTTTGCGGCATTTTGTGCCTTTTCTTCCAGTTCAACAAATTCTTCTTTGCTAAGGGATGAAGCCCTACCCGAAGATACCCATTTTTCTGTTTTTTTATCATATTTTACTTTTATGAAATCCGAAGGTTCATAATTCTCAAATTTATCACAATTTACCAGATCATCAATAATATAATCCTCCGAAACAAATATACCATCAAGTCTATATGCTTGCTTAAGCTCTTTTTCAATACCGGCTTCAAGATTCTCGTTGCTACTTTCATCTGCTTTAAACATTTTTTCCTTTATGAGAAAGTAAAAGACTCCGGCTGTTTCCTTTACATTTTCTTTAGCCGCAATTAAGTATAGCATCAATTGAAGTCTAAAGCCTTTTTCTACTTCATCTTTATCAAATTTTTCAGTACCGGTTTTATAATCTATTATCCTAACTGTGTTATTCTTTAAATAATCACATCTGTCTATTTTACCTTCAATGAAAACCTTGGTTCCATCCAAATCTATAACAATGGGCTGAATTAAGCCTTTTCTTCCAAAGCTTTCCTCAAAATATGCTTTGTCCACATTGGAAACTCTCATCTGTATAACCATATTCCACGCGGCTTCTTTACATATATCCTTTATTCTTTTTAGTCGATACTCTTCCCTTTTATTTGACAGTAACAGTCCTCCTCTGTACTCCTGTGCATAGGCGTCTAATATGGTTTCCACCAATATATCACAATCTTTTTTTGTAATTGTTATCCATTTTGAATCAACGGATTTAATGGCAATGTTATCTTCTGTTAATTCCTTGGATAATCTCATCAAACACTCATGATATATATCACCTATTTCCCTCCCTTCGGATTTATATGTCCTTAATTCTTGTGGTTTTAGGCCATACTGAACATAATGCTCGAAGGGGCATCTTGTGTACTTTTCCAGCCTTGACGGGCTAAACGAAAAGCTTCCGTCCTTCATAAACAGGCTTTTTATCAGTTCGTTACTAATGGGATCTTTGCTGTTATCTTCGCAAATTCCATCAATTAGTTTATTAAGATTAGCAGGATCATTATCCATAAACCATTTATACACATCCGTCCAAACTGTATCTGTGATTTTTTCTTTTCTCTGCAGGAACTCCGTCAAATGTCTTAAAGTGCTATTCCTTCCGCTTACTAATGCAAAGGGGTTATCTTGATTTATAACATCCTTTTCTGTGTTAATTAGGGGAAATATGTATTTAATCTCATCTATTATGGATGAAGGCTTCATATCATTCCCCTCCACATCTGACATGCTGTATGATAATATGAGCTTTTCCTTTGGCTTGGAAATGTTTCTGTAAATCGCTGCCATTTCTTCCAATTGTAGGCTTTCTTCGTTTCTGGCTACTAAATGGCCGTTATTTATTAAAACATCTTTTTCCTCAGCAGATAAAAGATTGTTGGCGGAAGGATTACTCGGCAGTACCCCTTCATTTACACCTGCTACAAAAAGAACCTTTATTTCCCCAAGCCTTGTACGTTGATTGTTACCCATTACCAATTCATCAACCTTAGGCGGGATTACACCAACCTTCACATATTTCAAGCCTATCAGATAAGTTTCTAGGAATCTGTTTAATGAGAATTCTTCTTCACCCAATATTTCCACAAGCTGATTCATGATATCAAAAGATGTGTTCAAAATTTGCTTATTTTCCAAAGCCTCTTCCAAATACCCCATATCCCTTTGTTCATTGCATAGACCTTCTATTCTATTGTCAAAATCCATTTCTTCGATTAAATAATCATAATAGTTCAGGGCGAAATCCTCATATGTTTTGCATTGGCTTATGATTTGCTCCAATTTAACAATCGGGTTTATTATCCTTGCTCTTATATCTTCTAGCCTTGATAATTCAATGTCCGAATACTCAAAACTTCCGTACTTTATTTTTTCCTTCCACATACCACCTTTTAGGGAATATTTATTGGCATAAATTTCAAAAATTTCCAAATCATCCCTGTCGATGTCGTATAGTCCTGTTTTTAGCATGGCAAATACATCATCGGTGGTATAACCCCTGTTAATAAATTCCAATTGGTTAATAATAAAATGGACAATGGGTGAAGAAGAAATATTTTTGGTTTTATCGTGAAAAAGACTTATTCCATACTCATTAAAAGTTCTTTCCATTATTGAACCCATTTTATTTGTATCATTACAGATAATCCCAATATCTCTTAGCCTATAGCCCTCCTGCATAACCAAATTAAAAATATTTCCGGCTATTGTTTCCGCTTCGTAATAAGGGTTTGCCGCTTCAACAATCTTGATATTTTCCGGTTTGCAATCTTCATATTTTATCATATCATGATTTTGAAATGCCGCTTCAAGTTTTTTTAAATCAGAGGCTTTATCAATTTCATAGCTATCAGGTATTTCAAATTCATATACCTCTTTAGTATCATTTTTTATCCTTTCGATAAGCCTTCCCGTTAAAACAAACTGTTTATCTTTGGATTCCTTATCATAGCTAAACACAAGATTTACAGATTTGGCCTTTTGTGATAACTCCTTTACCAGGTTAGACATAATAACATTCATGTTTTCAAAGCCATATATCCATAGGTCTTTTTCTTTTATTTCATCCGAGTCTAAAATAACTTTTATATATTTATCTACGAAATCTTCATTGTCCAAATACTTATTTTCTAAAACTCGCTCATATTCATTAAATATTATTTTTATATCTTCTATTTTGTCCTTTAACGTACCTTCTATCTTGTCAATGGCATTTAAAGTATTAATGTTTCCACCGTTTTGTTTAAACTCTATTATAAAATCGCTGACAAGATCAATAAAAGCCTCTTTATCCGATATACCCTTAAAGGCTTTAAGATTTTCTTTGTTGTCCTTAATAATCCTGCCTATTAACATATGTCTTCCGTAGCTATCGATTATCTGGGGCATCTCAATATATTTGTCATTAATTAGTTTTCTTCCCAAACCAAAAACATCAGTAATTTCCATATCTATTATACATGGTAACCCCAAATACTTTAGCGCCTGCTTTTCAGCAGTAAACTTGTATTGATCGGGCACTAAAATAATGGTATTGCCTTGAATACTATCATATACAAATTTTTCCAGATTCAAGCTATTGCGACCATAATAGATGTTAATCATCACATCACCTCAAAAAGTTCCATCGGTTCTCTAATTATATATTTGGGTTTAAAAATATCTGACATCTCATCCAAATCATAGGCCATGCCCCAGGAAACAAGAACTGAATCTATACCGGCGTTATTAGCACAACCAATATCAAATTTTGTATCCCCCACCATTATAGTTTCTTCAACATTCACTCCCATTTTTTTAATGGCAATTAATGCAGGTTCAGGCTCAGGTTTATGTATAACAGTATCATCACACGTTACAATTTCATCGAAATATTTCATTAAGTCAAAATGCTCCAGATATTTTAAAGTTGTATTTCTCAATCTGGAAGTCACAATTCCGATTTTTATTTTTCTTTCTTTTAATCCAATCAAAAGCTCTTCGATGCCATTAAAGATTTCTATCTCTTTTTCACTGTTACTTATTTGATACTCCCTATATTTTTCAATAGCTTTTTTTGTATCTATTTTAGGCATCATGTTTTTCATGGAATATTCAAGAGTTTCTCCAAATGTCTTCAATATCTCCTTTTCATCTCTCTTTTTACCTTCAAAATGTAAAAACGCATGTTGCCAGGAATTGATAATAAGCTTATTTGTATCGATTATTGTTCCATCAAAGTCGAATATTACGGCTTTTTTTATCATTGTTAATTAACCTTTCCTTCTATAGAATCCTTTTTTAATTTCTCTGAGATAAAGTATTCAATATCCCCATCCATAACAGCATCCACATTACCTTTTTCCGCCCCGGTTCTATGATCCTTTACCAATGTATATGGTTGAAAAACATATGACCTTATCTGAGCTCCCCAAGTAATTAGTGAAAAATCACCCTTTAAGTCGTTAATATTTTCTTTATGCTCCTCTTCTTTAAGCTTAGCCAGCTTTGCACTGAGCAATTTCATGGCAACTTCCTTATTCTGGTGTTGGGAACGTTCATTTTGACACGTCACCACTATGTTGGTTGGGATATGGGTTATACGAATTGCGGAATCGGTAGTATTAACATGTTGTCCTCCGGCGCCACTGCTTCTATATGTGTCTACACGTATATCTTCACTATTTATCTCAATATCGTAATCATCTTCAACCTGTGGTGTTACTTCAATAAGAGCAAAAGAGGTCTGTCTTTTACCTGCGGCATTAAAAGGCGATATTCTTACCAATCTATGAACCCCATGTTCATTTTTTAAATAACCATAGGCATTTTCCCCTTCAACCATTATAGTTGCACTCTTAATCCCCGCCTCTGTATCATCTTGATATTCTACTACGCTTACCTTGAATCCCTTTTTCTCGCAATATCTTACATACATTCTATAAAGCATACTCGCCCAATCCATGGCGTCTACGCCTCCGGTTCCGGCATGAACTGATAATATGGCTCCATTGGCATCATATTTACCTTTAAGTAAGGTTTTGATTCTAAGATTATCTATTTTTTCGTGAATACAATCTAATTGATTTCCCAGCTCCTTTAACTCTTCCTCGTTTAGTAACTCCCTGTCCTCTTCAAATATTTCTATCATAGAAAACATATCATCTAAAGTGTTTTCAATCGATTTGTATTCATCTATTGAATCCTCCAGACTTTTTTTAACAATCAAAAGATTCTTAGCCTTATCGGGATTGTCCCACAAATTATTGTCATTCACAAGGCCGTTTATTTCTTCAAGCTTTTTTTTGATTCCCACAAGGTCAAAGAGACTCTCCGATTTCTTTAAACTGTCCCTTAGCTTTAGCCAATTCTGTTTTTATATATTCCATATCTATCATAATTATTTTCCTTTACCACAACAATTCTTGTATTTCTTTCCGGAACCACAAGGACACGGATCGTTTCTTCCTACTTTAGGTGCATCTCTTCTTATTGTCTCTTGGGCTTTAGCTTTGCTTTCTTTTGGGGCTTCACTAGGTCCCTTACCCAAATTATCCCTATAATCTTCCTTCTTTGAATTATCTATACTGGCAGCGCTTCTTCTCTTAACGGAAGTGTTTACAGTGACATTATAGCAATATTTAACTGTTTCTTCCTTAATATCTGAAACCATCTCGTCAAACACGGCAAATCCTTCGCTGGCATAAGCCATAGCAGGATCCTGCTGTCCCAAAGCCCTTAGCCCTATCCCGCTTTTCAGTTGATCCATGGCATCAATGTGATCCATCCAACGATTATCAACTACTCTCAATAAAATCATACGCTCAACTTCTCTGATATGTTCTATGCCAACTTCCTTTTCCTTTTCTTCATAAAGTTGGTCAAATATTTGATAAATTTCTTCTTTTAATATTTCTTCCGTCAGATTTATCTTGTCTTCTTCTTTATAGTTAATCATTCCTTCGGCCTTAGGCGCGAAGCTCTTGAGATTTTGCTTTATCTCTTCCATATCCCATTCTTCAGGATACTTTGAAACAACAGTTACATTTCCAACCACACCATCAATTATTTCTCTGGTCATATTCCTTATATATTCCCTAAGATTTTCGCCATTTAAAACCATCCTTCTCTGTTCATATATAATCTCCCTTTGTTTGTTCATTACATTATCGTATTGGAGAACATATTTTCTGATTCCAAAGTTTCGACCTTCCACTTTTTTCTGTGCGTTCTCTATGGTTCTTGTTAGTACACCTGCTTCTATCGGTTCATCTTCATCCATACCCGCACGATTAATAAAGCCCTGCATCCTTTCTCCGCCAAAAAGCCTCATCAAATCATCTTCAAGGCTTATGAAAAACTGGGTAGAACCTGGGTCACCCTGTCTACCGGAACGGCCTCTTAACTGGTTGTCTATACGTCTTGACTCATGCCTTTCCGTACCTATTATGCAAAGACCTCCAAGATTTTTTACTCTTTCCTGCTCTTCTTTTCTTTCTTCTTTGAACCTGTTTAATAACTCATTATATCTTTCTCTTGCTTTAATCAACTCCGCATCTTCGGATTTTTCAAACCCGGTGGCAAAATTTATCTGATCTTCAGAGTATTCTTCTTTTCTCATTTCCCTTCTGGCTTCGAAATCAGGATTTCCGCCTAAAATAATGTCGGTACCTCTACCAGCCATATTAGTGGCAATGGTAACGGCCCCTTCTCTTCCTGCTTCTGCTACTATTTCGGCTTCCTTTTCATGCTGCTTGGCATTTAAAACATTATGCTTGATACCTTTCTTTTTTAGCATTGCACTTATAAGTTCCGAATTTTCAATGGAGATTGTACCCACCAAAACCGGTTGGCCCTTTTCATGGGCATCAGCAACCTTCCTTACTATAGCCTTAAACTTACCTTTTTCATGAGTATATATGGAATCCTGCATGTCTTCCCTTACTATTGGCTTGTTTGTTGGTATTACAACAACATCCATATTATATATATCTCTAAACTCATCTTCTTCTGTCTTTGCGGTACCAGTCATACCGGATAATTTTTGATACATTCTAAAATAGTTTTGAATAGTTATTGTAGCCAAAGTCTTTGATTCAGATCTAACCATTAGCCTTTCTTTGGCTTCGATTGCTTGATGTAATCCATTACTATATCTTCTTCCAAACATCAAACGACCGGTGAATTCATCTACTATTATTATTTCTCCGTCTTTTACGATATAATCCACATCTCTTTTCATCATGGTCTTTGCCTTCAATGCCTGTATTACATGATGATTGAGTTCCATGTTTTCGGGATCGGAAAAATTATCTATCTTAAAATGTTTTTCACATTTTGTAACACCTTCTTCTGTGAGGGAAACCTGTTTATCCTTTTCGTCTATGGTATAGTCTTCTTCTTCCCTTAGGGTATTGACAAAGCTGTTGGCGCTTTGATACATGGTACTGGAATCATTGCCTCTGCCCGATATAATCAAAGGTGTTCTCGCTTCATCTATTAATATGGAATCGACCTCATCAACTATGGCAAAGTTCAATGGTCTTTGAGTCAAGTTTTCTTTGTAAATTACCATATTGTCCCTTAGATAATCAAATCCGAACTCATTGTTTGTACCATAGGTGATATCGGTATTGTAAGCAGCTTTTCTTTCTTCTCCTTCTACTCCGTGAATTACACAGCCTACAGTTAAACCAAGAAAATTATATAATCTACCCATCCACTGGGCATCTCTTTTTGCAAGATAATCATTAACCGTTATTACATGAACACCCTTGCCTTCCAATGCATTTAAATATGCGGCTAAAGTTGCCACAAGGGTTTTACCTTCACCGGTTTTCATTTCGGCAATTCTACCCTGGTGAAGAACAACGCCACCTATCAATTGCACTCTGAAATGCTTCATGCCCAGGCTACGCCATGCGCCTTCTCTGCAAACAGCAAAAGCCTCGGGAAGCAAATCATCCAAGGTTTCACCATTATTAAACCTGTTTTTGAACTCTATCGTCTTTGCCTTTAACGCATTATCATCCAGGCTTTTCATTTCCTCATCATATGATTCAATTGCATCTACTAAACCTTCAATTTTTTTTATTTCTTTGGCATTCAGATCACCAAATATTTTTTCCATTAAACCCATTAAGTATACCCCTTTCTATTCGTCGTCCTCTTCAGGTTTATTTTCAACTTTTATATTAACCTCTAAAGCCCTTCTTTCATCGGCCTTAGTAACAATTACTTTGAAATACTTTTTCTTTGCTTCATATACAAAACTATCCCCCACATTGGGTAATCTGTCTATCTGTAATACAACCCATCCATTTATAGTAGTAACATCCAAATCTATTACTTCGTCGAACATGTCAAATATTTTTTCTACATTAGCTCCTCCCGAAACCTTATAGCTCCCGTTGTATAGCTTTGTTATTTCTTTTGATTCGATAATATCATGTTCATCATATATTTTGCCCACCAATTCTTCTATCAAGTCCTCCATGGTGACCAATCCTGCAGTTCCTCCATACTCATCCACCACTATTGCAATATGTGTTTTATTAGCCTGCATTTTTTTTAGTAAAACGGAAGCTTTCATGGAACCGGCAACAAATACTACGGGTTTAACATAATTACTGATTTTTTGATCTTTACCCACTATATAGTTATGGAAATCCTTTTGATTAAGTACACCTAAAACATTATCTAAATCATCTTCATAAACCGGCATTCTTGAAAATCCTGTGTTCAAAAACATCTGTCCAATTTCTTCTATTGATGTGTCTATCTCTATAGCCACCATATCCACCCTCGGAGTAAGCACATCCCACGCTTCTATGTCGTTAAATTCTATGGCATTGGTTATAAGTTCTCCACGGTCCATATCAATGCTTCCATCAGTTTGAGCCTCTTCCACTATAGTTAAAAGCTCATCCTCTGTTATGCTTCTGTCATTACTAACATTGAATACTTTACTTATGAACTGTTTCCATTTTGAAAAAATCCAGTTTATCGGAGTAAGCATAATCATAAAAAAGTTTATTGCAGGAGCTGACCACATGGCAAATCTTTCAGGCTGCTCCTTGGCAATGCTCTTAGGAGATATCTCCCCAAATATTAAAACCACTATAGTTATTACTATAGTAGCTATAGTAGCTCCGTAGGATCCATATATGTCAACAAACATTACCGTAGCCACGGCTGTCATTGCTATGTTAACTAAGTTATTACCTATTAGTATGGTTGATAAAAGCTCATTGTATCTTTCCTCTAATGCCAAAACCTTTTTGGCTCTACTGTTTCCATCATTCACCAGATTTTTTAACCTGATTCTACTGATGGAAGTAAAGGCGGTTTCCGTGGCAGAAAAATATGCCGAAAACATTATCAAAACAATTATTCCTAAAATATAATAGGTAAGTGTATTTTCATTCATCATTTTATCCTTCCAAATCATAATAAATCAATATATATTATACTATAAAGCCATGTATATTTAAAGTGATGAATTGGTGTATAAAAAAACAGCAAGGTCAATTGCTGTATTTGTATAAATATTCCTCAACACTAAATTCATCCAGAGGGCTCTCCTTTTTTAAATACAAGGGATGATGGGGATGTCCTTTAACTGATCTTTTACCGGCAGAATACCATTTTGCGTTATATTTAGTGCCAATTCTTATCATTTCCTCTAAACAACCGAAAAGGTATTCCCTTTTTTCAATAATAGTACCCCAAGCGGCCCAAAGAGAAGGTCTATCATCTTTTGTTTTACTAAGCACATATTCGAAAGCCTTCATGTTCTGCTCATGTAAAAATCCATTACAACAGGTCTCCATATCATTTGGATTTGTAGCCCTATGGGCATAAACGTTAAACATTATAAAGCTATCATACCCATTGTTAAGTGCTATTCTTTCCACGGACTTTAATGTATTGTCCAAATCATTTGGCTTGGCCGTCGAGGGATTGATTCCAATGCATATTAATGGTTTATTGCCCTTAGTCCCCAATATATATCTATAATTCTTGTATTCACAAGGAACATACATCCACTCATTAACATCATACTCTTCATTGAATATCTCTGATTTTCTCAACTCCCACTCAAAATCATATGATGGTTTTGTAACTATTTTATTATTCATTTTCCACCCCTGCTATAAGACAAAACAAATCAACAACTCCTTCAATAAGCTCATCATTAAAATCATATTCTTTAGAATGTAAAGGGGCATGGTTTTCTCCTGCTCCAATCCACATCATGGCTCCCTTGGTTTTTTCCAAAAAATATCCATAATCTTCTGAGGTTCTGAGGGCTTCCATTTCATGAATCACATAGCCTTTTTCCTTTGCTATGCTTTTTATTTTTGATACTATCTCACAATCGTTTCTGGTTTCCGGAAAAATATCCGAATACTCTATCTCCATATCCAAAAAATACTTTTCTCCTTCTGCAGCTGCCAGCTTTCCTATATTGTTCTTCAATCTATCCAAATCTTTTTCTTTTTCTGCCCGGATGGTTAAAAGCAGCCTTCCCTCATGAGCGGAAACACCGAAGGCTTCTTCTCCTACACTTACTTCAATTATCGTAGCCAACACCAAGCCTTCATTTTTTTCATCCCCTGTAAGATCTGAAAGCATATTGATGATATTTGCTATAGCATAGGCGGGATTTTTCCCCTTTTCCGGTTCGCTGGCATGGGAAGATACTCCATGATATTTAATTATTATACCCATTGAAGCAAAGCATATGGTTTCATCCTTGATTCCAATATGCCCTAAGGGTATTCCCGGATAATTATGAAAAGCGTACATTTCATTAATATTTTTTTCACCGACTAAAAGTGATGCTTCCTTGGCTCCGGTGCCAATTTCTTCGGCATGCTGGAATATAAAGTAAATGTCTTCTGCGGCACCTTTCTCATCCACTTCCATTGCAAAACCCGCAAGCACCGCCGCATGTCCATCATGACCACATTTGTGGGAAACTCCGGGAGTTATTGATGCATAAGATAAATCAATGCTTTCATCAATGCTAACAGCGTCAAAATCAGCTCTAAAACCCATGGCTTTGCCCTTATTATCTCCACTGTATTTTGCATAGAACCAATTACCCTTATCAATGACCTTTAGGCGGGTATTATCCTTAATAAAGTTCATTAAAAATTCCTTTGTCTTGTATTCTTTTTCCGAAAGCTCGGCGATCTTATGTAGTTCGTGCCTAAGCTCAATTATTTTTTGTAAATTTTTATCCTTCACATCGTCCTCCTAATATGACATCACTGTAATTATACTTTTTTTATTGTATAAGTTCAACAGGGTATTTGTCACCCTAATATAGTTTTAGGTTGACAATTATCCCTCTATTGTGTTAAACTCCTCTAAATAGGAGGATGCTATGAAAACAGATATGGAAATATTAGGTCTTTTAATAGATTATAAAAATAAGGAATACTTATCCGGAGAAAAATTGGCTTCCATGTTAAATATAAGCAGAAATTCCATATGGAAGGCCATAGAAAAACTAAAAAAATCCGGATATGAGATTGATAGTGTTCATGGCAAGGGATATAGGCTGATTTCAAATTCCGATATTTTGTCGGAGGCAATAATTTCCAAGAATACCGATACAACTGTTATGGTTTTTGATGAATTAAGTTCAACAAACGAGCATATTAAAAAAATCCCAGCTTCTGATTTACCTTTTGTGGTAATCGCCGATGGCCAAACTCAAGGAAAGGGAAGACTCGGCAGAGAATTTGTTTCCGCCAAGGGCAAAGGACTTTACATGTCTTATTCCTTTAAACCCAAGCTGGCCCAGGGGGATACTATGCTAATAACCTGTGGGGTGGCCAACTTAGTACGTGAAGCGATTCTTGAAACCTGCCATTTGGACACTAAATTAAAATGGGTTAACGATATTTATATGGATGGGAAAAAGCTTTGCGGAATTCTTACTGAAGGAGAGTTTAATTTGGAGACTCATTTATTTGACAGGATTATAATTGGCATAGGTTTAAATTGCTATCATTACGATGTTCCTTCGGACCTAAGGGAAAAGGTGGGCTTTATTAATGATTTTACCGGCGCCCATGTTTCAAGAAACGATTTGAGCATTAGCATTATAAACCGTTTAAATAACCTGCTTTATAACAAGGAAAGCTTGGATAACAAATCAATAATTGAAAAATATAAGGAAAATTGCTTTATGATAAATAAAGTAATTAAGCTAAGTACCTTTTCCGGCGAGCCCATCTCTGTATTGGTTCTTGATATTGGGGAAAAAGGAGAATTGGTTGTGGAATATTTAGAAGGTCCTAAAAAGGGCAAAAAAGAAAGTATAATAAGCGGAGAAATATTATTATGAAAACATATAACCTTACTTTAACAGCTTTATTTGCTACGATAACTGCAGTTTGCTCTTGGATTACCATACCTCTGCCCTTTACACCCGTACCAATAAATATGGCCACCTTTGCGGTAATTATTTCCGGCTTGGTGCTTGGCCCAAAATACGGAACAATTAGCCAATTATTATATATTTTTCTTGGCATGGTCGGGTTACCGGTTTTTAGCGGGTTCACTTCCGGCATAGGAATCATATTGGGCCCTACGGGGGGTTATTTAATCAGTTATATACTTATAGCTTTGATTGTTGGGGCTTCAAAGAATTTTAATATTATAATAGGCCTTATATTAGGAACCATGACTTGCTATTTCTTTGGAAGTATTTGGTTTATGGTTTTGACCGGATCTAACTTTACCACAACTATTGCTTTGTGCGTTATTCCTTTTATTTTGGGAGATACTTTAAAGCTTCTACTTGCATATTATTTGTTTAAAAAAATCCCCGGGAGGTATATAATTACAGAGTAATTTAACCGGGAGGTAAAAGTGAAAAATACATCAATCTTATTTAAAAGTATGCCTTTAACTGTATCTGGGCTTTCCCTAGGAATGGCATCCTTAGGGAACATTCTTTACGAATATAATTCAAACTTAAAGGTTGTTTTCTCGCTTATAGCATTACTTTTATTGCTTCTAATCAGCATGAAAATATTAATGTTTCCAAAAGAGATTAAACACGAATTGAACCTTCCTATGCCATCCTCTATGGCCCCCACCTATCCCTTGGCAATAATGATCATATCTCTACAAATAACTTCCTTTACAGGATATAAGCTAAATATAGTTTGGGCTTTGGCCTTCGCTATATATCTCATTTTATTAATCTGGTTTTCCTTTAAATTTTTAAATACTTTTAGACTCGACAATATTTATCTTCCGTATTTAATACCATATATTGGTTTGGCTATAGTTTCAATGACTGCCCATAAGTACAACATGCAAACATTGAGTATAATAACATTTTATTTAGCCTTATTTTTTACGGCAATTTTCCTTGTACCAATGTATTTAAGATATATCAAATATCCTGTAACAAACAGGTCTTTCAGGCCCTCTTTTACCATACTATCTGCTCCATTGGCAATAATTCTTGTATCTTATTTGGAAATAACCACAAAGGCAAATATTATAATTGTCACTTCATTACTCTTAATTTATTTGGCAACTTATATTATAGTTCTGGTTAAACTACCCGTCTTATTAAAAACGGAATTTTATCCAAGCATAGTGGCGTTTACTTTTCCCATGATAATAGTAATAAATGCAAGTAAGCTTTCATATGATTATTACGCTTCCTTAGGTCATGATATTACAATTTTAAAATATTTCTACACCTTCCAAACTTTATTGGCCCTGATTCTAACAATTTGGGTCACCATAAGGTTTATAAAAAACAGTTTTGAAGAAATACAAAAGGCGCGGAATTAATTCTGCGCCTTTGATTTTAGTATCTGCTTTTTTTCGTATATGTTGTATGAAGAAGTTCATGGGACTTGTGTCCTAAAGGCTTCCCTAGATACTCTTTATATATTTTCTTGATATATGGATTATCATGGGATTTTCTCATGGTCTTACCCTCATCTTCGGCATAAAGAGCTTTAATCCTTTTTAATCTTGTTTCATTATTTGTCATTCTAGGTTGGCCGCCTCCACTGATGCACCCACCCGGGCAAGCCATAACCTCTATGAAATGATATTGGCTTTCCCCTGATTTTATTTCATCCAATAAAACCGAAGCACCTTTAAGTCCGCTGGTAGCCGCTATCCTTAGTGTGACCCCATTTAGAAATCCCCATTCCGGTTTGGCATCCTTTATTGTGAATTCCGCCGATTTTATCATTTCCAAGCCTTGTATAGGTTTTACATGTAATTTTTCAAAGGGTAGTTCTTCTCCTGTAACAATTTCATAAACTGTACGTAGGGCTGCCTCCATAACCCCTCCCGGAGCACCAAAAATATCCGCTGCACCTGTGGATTCACCAAAAGGATTATCAAAATCCATATCAGGTAGGTTTTTAAAATCAACCCCCGCATCCTTAATCATCTTTCCAAGCTCCCTAGTCGTTATTACCGCATCCACATTGGGATATCCATTGTTTTCCATTTCCGGTCTTGTAATTTCGTATTTTTTTGCTGTACATGGCATAACAGAAACCACGAAAACATCTTTAGTTTCCATATCCTTTATCGGTGCAAAGTAACTTTTAACCAAGGCTCCTAACATCATATGGGGAGATTTGCATGAGGATAAATTCCCGAGCTGTTCAGGATAAAAATGTTCAATATAGTTTATCCACCCCGGGCTGCAGCTGGTTATCATAGGCAAAACAGGCTCTTCTTCCGGAACATTAAATCCCACCTTTTGCAGCTGCTCTTTAGTAATCTCTCCCTGCAGATAAAAAGCTTGTGTCAATCTTTTCAATAGTTCTGTGCCTTCCTCCATAATAGTCAAATCTGCCCCGAAATTAGTATCAAAGACATAATCAAAATTCATTTCCTTCAAGGCACTTACCATTTTACCCGTAACGCAATTACCCGGTTCATAACCAAACTCCTCTGAGATGGCGGCACGAATAGCGGGAGCAGTTTGAATAAAGACTTTTTTATTAGGGTCAATTAAAGCATCCCAAACCTTTTGGGTTTCATCCTTTTCCTTTAATGCATCTACAGGACACACCGCTACGCACTGTCCACAAAATGTACATGCAGAGGAGTTTAAAGGTAAATCTCCGGGACTAATAACTGTTGAAAAACCCCTGTACTGCGGATTGAGTATCCCCACACCTTGGATTTCATTGCATACGGTTACACATCTGCGGCAGAGAATGCATTTTGTGGCATCTCTTGAAATGGCAGGGGAGGAATCATCAATAAGCACCTTTGACCTTTCCCCTTCAAATCTCGATTCATCAATTTGAATCAATTCCCCTAATTTTTGCAGTTCACAACTTTGATTACGGGAGCATTTTAGACAATCCTTTGGGTGATCCGATAGCAATAGTTCAAATATTACTTTTCGGGCATCCCTAACTCTTTTGGAATTGGTGTGTACCACCATGCCTTCAGTTACAGGAGTAATACAAGACGCTTGAAGGTTTTTCTGTCCCTCCACTTCTACCACGCAAATTCTACATGAACCATATTTATGAACCCCTTCCAAATGACATAAGGTTGGTATTAAAATATTATTTTCCTTGGCAGCTTCCAGAATAGTCATCCCCGGATTTACAGAAATTTTCTTGTTATTTATTGTGAGATTCATCATTTTGTTCACCTCCTAAAGTCTGTGGCCTTCTGTCACATCTTAAACATCTCATCGACTCTGCAATGGCATTTAATCTATGAAAACCTAAACAAACCTCCTCAAAATTATCTTTTCTTTCATCTGCGCTAAGATATTCCATCTCGAAACGGTTATGCTCCATAACCTCAGCATCATCATAAACCTGAGGAATTTCAATATAGTCTCCTTTGTTTAATTCCCCATTTCCTCCAAGATATATGTCCATTGCAGACGCAGCCTTCTTTCCATCGGCAATTGCTGTAATTACCACATCCGAACCTCTTACTGCATCCCCACCTGAGAATACCCCGGGCATAGATGTCATTTGTGTATCTTTATCCACAACAATAGTACCGACTTTAGTGGCTTCCACTTCCTCCTTGTTTATAAAAGGAAGATCCGAATACTGACTTACTGCTATTATTATAAAATCTACATCCATCTCATATTCTGAACCCTCTATATCCACAGGTTTTTTTCTACCGTCCTTATCAAATCCGGATAATTCCATTTTTATGCATTTAATTCTATTAACGCGATCCTTACCCAATAAAGCCACCGGCCTTACAAGTTCATGGATAATAATGCCCTCTTCTATAGCCTCTTTAATTTCCGATTCGTCAGCGGGCATATCTTCTGAAGTTCTTCTGTATAGAATATGTACCTCTTCGGCTCCCTTTCTTACCGCCACTCTAGCTGCATCAAAGGCAGTGCTGCCTCCTCCTATAATGGCAACCTTTCCTCCTATATCTATTTCCTTGCCCAGATTTATATCTTTCAAAAAGTCAAAGCCATGATAAACGCCGGGAAGGTTTTCACCTTCAATTTCTATTTTTTTCGAAAACTGTGCTCCTGTAGAAATATACAGTGCATCATAAGTCCTCCTCAATTCATCAAAGGTTAAATCTTTTCCAACTTCGACATCTGTGATTATCTTTACCCCAACTTGTTTTATTGTGTCAATTTCTTTACTTAATATCTCCTTTGGAAGACGATATTCCGGTATACCATAAACCAAAACTCCTCCTGCAACAGGCTTTGCCTCGTAGGCTGTAACATCATAACCTAATCTGGCTAAATAATAAGCGCATGTTAAACCTGAAATCCCGGCACCGACAATGCCTATGGATTTATTCTTTTTAGGAAACACCAGATCAACAAAAGGCTCATTGCTTTTAAACATTTCATCTGCCACATAGCGTTTTAATGCTGAGATTGCAATAGGTTCATCCATCTGCCCTCTTCTACATTTGCTTTCACAAGGATGAGTACAAACCCTGCCACATACAGATGGGAAAGGATTTTCTTGTCTTATTAAGTTATATGCATCCTTTATCCTACCGGCTGCTATGAGGGCAAGATACCCTGGGACATTAACATTAGCGGGACAGGCATTTTCACAAGGAGATATGAACAGCTCCGAGCAAACCCCTGCTCTGCAATACTTATATCTTATATGTTCATCATATTCTTCTCTAAAGTATTTTATAGTGCTAAGAACCGGATTAGGAGCAGTCTGTCCAAGACCGCAAAGAGCTGTGTCTTTTATTGTGTTTCCCAATTCTACAAGAAGCTCTACATCTCCTTCCTTTCCCTCTCCTTTTGTTATTCGCTCTAGTATTTCCAGCATTCTTTTTGTACCCAGTCGACATGGTACACATTTACCACAGGATTCATCTTGTATAAATTCCATGAAGAATTTTGCCATATCCACCATACAAGTATCTTCATCCATACTTATCAATCCTCCGGAACCCATTATTGCCCCCAGTTCTACCAGAGAATCATAATCAACAGGAGTATTAAGATATTCCTTTGTTAAACAGCCACCGGAAGGACCTCCTGTTTGCGCCACTTTGAACTTTTTACCTTTAGGGATACCCCCTCCTATATCAAATATTATTTCCCCCAAGGTAACTCCCATGGGAACTTCAATCAATCCGGTATTTTTAATATCCCCCGTGAGAGAAAACACCTTGGTTCCCGTGCTTTTTTCCGTTCCAACCCCGGCGAACGCTTTCGCTCCTTCGCGAATAATAATCGGAACATTTCCCAAAGTTTCTACATTATTAATGACTGTAGGCTTTTTATATATCCCTTCATCGCTGGGATAAGGTGGTTTTTGGTTAGGCTCTCCCCTGCGACCTTCGACGGAGTTAATTAATGCAGTTTCTTCGCCGCACACAAAAGCCCCTGCGCCTATTCTGATTTCTATATCAAAATCAAATCCGCTGTTAAAAATATTCTTGCCTAAAACATTTCTTTCTCTGGCATTTTCTATGGCAATTTGAAGGCCTTCCACCGCCAAAGGATATTCTGCTCTAACATAAACATACCCTTGACTGGCTCCGATTGCATAGCCACCAATAGCCATGCCTTCAATTATTGCATGGGGATTTCCCTCCAAAAGGCTCCTGTCCATAAAGGCTCCGGGATCACCTTCATCAGCATTACAAACTATATACTTCTGGTCACTTGGATTTTTTGATGCCAACGACCATTTTACTCCGGTGGGAAAACCTCCTCCGCCTCTGCCCCTAAGACCTGACTTTTTGATTTCGTCTATAACCTGCTCCGGCTTCAACTCGGTTAAGGCTTTAGCCAAGGCATAATAACCATCGTGATAAATAAATTCATCCATTGACCTATAACTGATCATTCCGCAGTCTCTTAAAACCTTTTTGTTTTGTCCTTTAAAAAACGGAATGTCTTTCATCTGAGGTATTATCCTTCCGCTTTCCTTGTCCTCGTAGCATAATTCCTCTACAATTCTATTGTTTAGCAAATGCTCATTTACTATTTTTTTCATATCTTCCGGTTTAAGCTTGCAGTAAAAGACTCCGTCCGGCAGAACCGTCATTCTAGGACCAACTTCACAAATTCCTATACAACCGGTTAAACAAAGTTTGGTGGATGATGTGAGCCCCGCTTCCTCAAGCTCTAAAATTAAAGCATCCCTCACTTCTTCACAGTTTGAAGATACACACCCCGAGCCTGAACAAAACAAAAGGGTTCTGTCATATTTATCAGAGTCTTCCTTAAATTGCTTCTTGATACTATCTAAGTCAGAAGTATTTAAAATATTTTCATTTATACTCATTATATATACCCCCTATTTATACTGTTTTAGTATTTGCTGAAGTTTATTGGGATTAACACGCTTATACACTTTATCATTAATTCTTACGGCAGGAGCTAATCCACAAGCCCCCATACATCTAACGACTTCCAATGTAAATTTCATATCCTCCGTAGTTTCACCCACATCAATACACAGTATTTCTTTGAGCTTCTCCATAATCTTTTTCCCACCTCTAACATAGCAAGCCGTCCCTAGGCAAACACTTATTATGTATTCACCCTTAGGTTCTACAGAGAAAAAAGAATAAAAGGTTACAACCCCACTTACCTTTGATATAGGCAAATCCATTTTTTCAGCAATAAAATTTTGTACATCATTTGGCAGGCAACCAAAAATTACTTGTGCTATATGCAAAATCTGAATTAAATTACTTTCTTTTTTATTATAGTCATTAATTACTTCATCAAGTAATGCATACTTCTCCACTTCTGTCATTTCCTTGCAACAATTCTTATTATAAACTTTAGCCATACCGCCACCTCCGTTTCATCTGTTATTATTTTAACACTTTGTGTCATTTGCGTCAATGTTTTAACAATTCAGTCTCTTAATATAACAGTTTTTTGAAACTAAAAAACACCCGGAAATGTCACATCTAAGATGTACCGGGTGCTTTTTAAATATTTGGTTTTTTAGAATGCGGGTAATACCGACCCCTTATACTCTTCTTCAATAAATTCTTTAACACTTTCGCTGGTCAAAGCGGAGTACAGTACCTTAACATAATCTTCATTTTCATTACCGTTTTTTACCACCAAAATATTTGCGAATTCTTCTGCAGCTTCAGAATCTGCAGCTTCAAATGCAATGGCATCGTCAGATGTTAGCCCTGCATCTATGGCATAATTACCGTTTATAACCGCCAATGCCAAATCCGGAAGACTTCTTGGTATAATGGCAGCTTCAAGCTCTACTATTTCTATATCATAGGGATTATCAATTATGTCTATTTTTGTAGCCTGTAATCCCACACCATCTTTTAACCTTATTACCCCTTCTGCTTGTAACAGCTGTAACGCTCTGGCTTCATTGGTAGTGTCATTGGGAACTCCGATTTTATCACCTTTTTCCAAATCGGCTATTTCTGTTTTTGATCCCACATATATGCCAAGGGGTTCATAATGAACCGCACCTACAGAAATCAAGTCCGTACCATTTTTTTCGTTGAAATCCGTCAAATAAGGTAGATGCTGAAAGAAATTGGCGTCTAGTTCCCCCTCGTCTACGGAAGTATTAGGTAAAATATAGTCTTGGAATTCTACTATCTCCAAAGTATATCCCTGCTCCTCCACAGCATCCGAAATATAGTTAAGTATTTCTGCATGGGGAGAAGGAGTGGCCCCAACCTTTATAACTCTACCTTCTTCTTCAGAGCTTTCATTTCCGCATCCTACTAATAATAAGGCAGATAGAGCAACAACTGCTAAAACTGTTAAAATATTCTTTTTCATAATTTATACCTCTCATAATCTATTATCTAATTTTCTTGAAAATCTCATTCCAAATTCCTGCAAAATTTGTACAACTATTACTAATATGGCCACGGCCATCCACATGATTTCGGCTTCATAATGATACAGTCCATACTTAATCGCTATATCACCTAAGCCGCCACCTCCTATAATTCCCGCCATTGCCGAATAACCCAATATGGTTATTGTTGAAAGCGCCATTCCTACTATCAAAGCAGGCTTTGATTCACTTAGCATCACCTTAACAATTATTGTCATATTGCTAGCTCCCATTGATTGGGCCGCTTCAATAACTCCTGCATCAACTTCTTTAATTGATGATTCAACCATCCTAGCAATAAATGGGGCTGCTGCAACTATAAGTACAAATATGGTTGCGTTTGTACCAATAGACGTACCCACAACTATTCTTGTTAACGGTATCATTGCAATTAATAAAATAAGAAATGGTATTGATCTAACAACATTAACTAAAAGTCCAACCATATTATGAACTAAAGGCATAGGGTGTATACCTCCATCTTCAGTCACTACTAAAGTTACTCCTAGGGGTAATCCTATAACATAAGCTATTAACGTAGATACCAAAGTCATAAAAACTGTATCCCAAAGTCCTTGTAAAAATAGTTCTGTCATTATTCCACCTCCTTAATTTCTTCAAAAGCCACATTGTGTTCTATCAGATATTCCAATTGTTTGTTTCTAATACCTTCTTCTTTGGCCAGTTCTAAAACCATCTGTCCTTTATTTACACCTTCAACATTTTGAATATTTGCATATATTATATTCACCGGAGATTTAGATGATATAACCATATTAGATATTATAGGTTCATATGATGTAGTACCATCAAATACCAATCTGACAAGGTTTTCTCCTTCTAATCCACCGGTTTTTTCTTGATCAGGAAACACCAACTTCTTAGCAGCTTTAGTTTTAGGCTTAGTAAATATTTCATTTACCCTTCCCTCTTCAGCGATTTCACCGGCTTCGATTATTGCCACCTTATCACAAACTTGCTCTATTACACTCATCTCGTGAGTGATTATAACTATGGTTATGCCGAAGTCTTTATTAATATCCTTAAGAAGCTTTAAGATGGATCTTGTGGTTTTAGGATCTAGTGCACTGGTAGCCTCGTCACAGAGAAGCACCTTAGGGTTATTTGCCAACGCTCTTGCTATTGCAACCCTCTGCTTTTGTCCTCCTGAAAGTTGGGAAGGATATGAAGCCATTCTGTCATCCAACTCTACAAGTTCTAGTAATTCCTTTGCCCTCTTGATCGCGTCTTGTTTGCTCATTCCGGCAATTTCAAGTGGGAAACATACATTTTGCAATGCCGTTCTTTGCATCAATAGGTTGAACTGTTGAAATATCATTGCTATTTCCCTTCTCCTAAAGTTTAATTCTTTCTTTTTCAGCGTTGTTAAAGCCTCTCCGTTAAAGATTACCTTACCTTCTGTAGGCATTTCCAGTAAGTTTATACATCTGACAAGCGTACTTTTACCCGCTCCGCTAAGTCCTATGATTCCATATATTTCACCTTCCTTTATATCAAGGTTAATGTTATCTAGTGCTCTTATTTTACCGCCTTTGGTGGTAAAATCTTTGGTAACACCCTTTAGACTAATTATTGTTTTATTCTCAGCCATTTCTCTCCTTTCATCTTCTAGAGTAAATAAAAAAGGCAGGTCACTAACGACCTGCCTTGTCCCCTTTAATACATGAAAACCTCTATAGATTTTCTCAACAGCATTCTGTTAGATTAAATACCTACATTCGATTTTGGCGCTGCACATGCACATGCCCATCATATTCATTTCCATCATCATAGATTTTATGTACATAGCGACTCCTTTCAAAGTATTTAATCTTAAGTTGAATACATATTAACAGCAATTTTGTGTTATGTCAACAAAATATTATTATATTTTCAATATTTTTTATTATATTTCCTCATATTCCACCGGTTTACCATTAACTAAATGCACTTTATAACCCCTTCCCGGCTTCGGCATCCAATCCCACATATTTTTAGTTTCATCGGGAAAGAGTCTGTCCAAACTAGCGGTAATTACCCCTCCGTGACTTATAACAATGGAAGCAAAAACATCATTTTTTAAATGACTGTCCAACAATGTTTCAAGGCCTTGATAAACCCTCATGGCAAATATTTTTTTACTTTCTCCTTTTGGAAAGATATAATCTATATCATTGTTATATGCAAATCTGTTAAAGGCATCATCATCCTTTAGATCATCATAGGTTTTGCATTCATATTCACCGAAATTCATTTCTTTAAATTCCGGTATTACTTTATGCTCCACCTCACCGTAAAGCAAATTTAATGTCTGTTCTGTTCTGGTCATGCCGCTTGTAAAGTATTGGGCTCTCTCAAAATGAGGGTATATACCCTCCTCCTTTAGCCTATTAAGCTCTTCTATTCCTTCTTTAACCAGAGGTATATCTACGCTTCCGTAAAACCATTTTTTTTGATTCCCCTCGGTTATTCCATGTCTAATAAAAAAAATATATGACTTCATCACTACCCCTTTAACTTATCGGGAATACCGCAAAATATTCTTACAACTTCTTGCGACTCTTTCCCTAGCATGAGCATGGTTCTTCCCACCATCTCTCTCCAATCTCTTTCTAATCTTACCATAGAAACCACGCCCTGGGAAATATCGTCACAAATTATGATTTTATCTTTCAATTCTTCTTTATGACTTTCTAAAATCGTCTTTGCCTCAACCTTGTTTTCCGCACAAGCATAAACAAACTCCTCCAGATTATCAATTATTTTTTTTGAAAAATCAATTTCCATGGAATCGCTTTTACAAGTATATACATCCTCTTTGTTTATTTTATATGTTTCCAATGCGTAATCGAGCTTTCCTTGGAAAGCACCTCCAAATATTAATCTCATTCTCTTCTCCTATATAAATATTAACAGAACCACCGCTGCCAATTCAGATACAACGATGGACATACCGGCTATATCTCCCGAATATCCACCCAACTGCAACTTTCCGTAAACGGATGTTAAAATTCCTGCGATGGCAGTAGTACCAAACACCATTAAGATTTCCATAACCTCTTCCGTTAACATTATTGCAATTGCCAAAAACACTGTCATCTGAATTATTACATATATCTTCTCAGCTATTTTTTTATCTTTTTGGTACTCCCCGGCAAATTGACTATGGCCGATGGGTTTTAATGACATGACACAAACAGCAGCCATACCTCTGCTGGCTATTGGGATTATAAAAAAACTCCAGCTATTTGCATATAAGCCTCCGCTGACAAATGCCGTGTACATGCACAAAACCAGCATAACCAATGATATCACCGCAAAAGCTCCAACCCTTGAATCCTTTAAAATCCTTTGTCTTTCCTCTAAAGATCTTCTGGACATAATCGCATCAGTGCAATCCATAAAACCGTCAAGGTGAAAAAATCCCGAAACCCTATAGGGATAGAGCATCATGAGGAATGCGGCAAATATTACAGGCATATCTATTTTAATTATAACAGCTAACAAAAGCATCCATAAAGCTCCTATTATTGCCCCTATGGAGGGCAGCAGGGCTACCATGAGTCCTTTTGCATTATCGTCCCACTTCCTATAAGGACACGGCAGGGCTAAATAATTGCTCCAAGCCATAAAAAATCCCGTTAATAATTTCATTTCAAACTCCTATTTGTGGACTTTGGTAAATCCATAAGCCACTTCTATTACTCTATCACAAGATTTAGCCAAGGTTTTATCAAGTAACGCTAGGCCTTCTCTGTATTTATCTGTTAAATCATCAAATCTATTGCAGTCAGAATAAAGATAATCGGAAACAAAAACTGTATTTTTAGATATTTTACAAAATTTCTCCAGCTCTTTGGCTATCTTTTCAGCAGCCCCTAGACATGGTTCCTTATCAACGGGAAACATTTCATTCATAAGTAATGCTGTTACACTGTCAAACAGAAAAACTCCTTTTCTGTCAGCCTTCTGAAAAACATCTAATATATTTATAGGCTGCTCTATAGTTGTATAACCCCAACCATCCCTTTCTCTTATATGTCTCTCTATTCTGATATGATCCTCTTCATCTATGGGAATCATAGTGGCTATATAATATAAAGGCAAACCACCATTTTCTGCCATTTCCTTGGTCAAGTGTTGGGCATGATATGATTTACCGTTCTTGCATCCACCGCTTATAAAACAATTCACTATACGGCTCCCTTCTAAAACAAATTTTTTTCTCGAATTTCTTCAAGGTATCCACCATCTATGCTGGCTTCCTCTAATGTCCACATCAAATTCATGGTTCCTGTGGCAGCTTCTATGATTTTAAATGCTATAGGACAGCCGCTACCTTCTCCCAATCTCATTCCTAAGCTAAACATAGGCTTCATATTCAGCTCGTTCATCGCTTTCATATAACCTATTTCATAAGATTTATGGGAAGCAAACATAAAATCCGTGACCCCGGGATATATTTTCTTGGCAAGCAAGGCTGCATTAGCAGATATAAATCCATCAATTACAACAGGTATCCTATATATGGCCGCACCTAAAAAGGCACCCACCATGGCAGAAATATCATATCCTCCCACCGAAGCTATTATCCCTATTATATCATTTTTATCTAAATCCTTTGTGGATTCTTCAACTACCTTGACTTTTTTGTTAAGTCCCTCATCATCAAGGCCGCCGCCTCTACCCACTATGTCCTTTGCCGGTAAATCGGTAAGGGCAGCCAAAACACATGAGCTAGTGGTTGTGTTACCTATCCCCATCTCTCCAACACCAAAAAGCTGAATGTCGCATTCCTTTAAGGCTTTTACTGCCTCTATGCCCGTCATTATGCCCCTAAGTGCGTCATCTCTGGTCATTGCTGCTTCCTTATATAGATTCTTTGTTCCCTTGCCTAGGCTTCGATTTACTATTTTTCTCGGTATTTTTTTTGTACCGTCTTTTTCTTCGCACATATCATATGTGTAAAGCTCTTTAGGTATTTCCATGGCAACCCCCATATCGATTACCATTAAATCAAATCCAAAATATTCAGCCATAGAAGACACTCCGGTAATTCTTCTGGTAAAATTAATTGTTTGAGCTAAGGTAACCTGCTGCGGAGCAGAAGCTACCCCCTCCTCACAAACACCATTATCTGCCGACATTACCAATACCGCTTGTTTTTTTACATCATTTTTAATTTTTCCTGTTATCCCTGCCAATCTAATGGATATCTCTTCCAAATATCCCAAGCTTCCCGGAGGTTTGGCTAAATAACTCTGCCTATCGGCTGCTTCTTTCATGGCAATTTCATCTAAAGGCTTTATTGATTCCAATAATCCCATTAAATCTTTTTCGGTTTTTATCATATATATTCCTCCTCAATAAGCCAGTTGACACTGTCTATGCAATTCATGCTCTCAATAGCATAAGTGACTTCGCTTTCACAATAATCATCTATGCAACGAAACACTTCTTTATAATCTATGTCGCCATCCCCCAAAGGAAGATGCCTGTCTTTTTTCCCGTAATTGTTATGAATGTGAAAGTGTTTAATTCTACTACCCAGCATTTTTATCCAGTCATATACGCTGTAATCTCCGCCAATGGCATTGGCATGGCCAACATCAAAGCAAATACCTATTCTTTCATCGTTAATGCTATCTACTATTTCTTTAAGGGCCATGGGACTTTTATCAAATACATTTTCAATCATTATATTAAAATCTCCGGGTTTATTTGCCATAAACTCTTGCCAAAAATCGGCAGATTTTTCTATATGCCAGCTATCATAATACATTTCGGTTATTAATCCGGTATGCACTACCATCCTATGGGCACCCGCTTTTAATGTAAACTCGGCAGCCGAATCCAATCTATCCATACCGGCCTTCACAAGTTTTCTGTCTATCCCCATGGGGATTATCTCGGTAAAAGGTCCGTGTATTATGAATCTGTCTTCACATTCTGATAGCTTTATATCATTAATAAGGTTATCCATAGTCTTATCATCATCTAAGTTTTCGGTGATGCATATATGATTAGACTCCATACCTAAATTGTGTTTTTTTATTGTCTCCAAAGCTTTATCCGCATATGTTGCTATATACAATCTTTCTCTAATATTCATATCTCCAACCTTTCTAGACAATTCTAACACAAGGTTAATGGGAAATAAAGGGAATTATTTGCCTTGAATATTCATACCTTTCTGTTATAATTATATAGGCGGCATACATAATATGTAAATATTACAAGGCAGCATAAATAATTTCATAATATCACCAATTGATTAATGATAAACTTACATATATATTAATACTGAAATTAATAAATTAAGAAAGGTAAAATTATTATGAGTAAAAAAATGCGTGGTAACATCCTTCTCCTAATAACCGCATTGGTTTGGGGTATAGCATTTGTTGCACAACGTTCAAGTATGGACTATATCGGTCCATTCACCTTCAGTGGAATACGTCTTATTATAGCGAGTGTTGTTTTAATACCTGTTATGAAGTTTTTTTCACCTGACCCTTTGTTAAAGGAGGATGGTTCGAAAAAAACCGAAAGCGAGCTGATGGTTGACAAGAAAAACCTTATAATAGGAGGAATTGCTTGCGGATTTGCTCTGTTTATTGCCACCTCCCTACAGCAAATAGGAATACAATACACCACCGCCGGCAAGGCGGGGTTCATAACTGCCCTTTATGTAGTTTTTGTTCCAATAATCGGAAGTCTGTTTTTACATAAAAAAATCAGAAAGCTGATATGGCTTTGTGTACTACTGGCTGCGGTGGGACTATACCTACTGAGTATGACCGGTGACAGATTCTTTTTGGCAAAGGGAGACGCATTAATGCTTCTTTGTGCCATAGCATTTGCAGGCCATATTTTGACAATAGATCATTTTTCGCCTTTGGCAGACGGCATCAAACTATCATCCATACAATTCTTTGTTTCCGGTGTTTTGGCGCTGATTTGTATGGTTATTTTTGAAGAGCCAAACTTAGCCTCAATATGGGACGCTATAATCCCAATTCTTTATGCAGGTATATTATCCGCAGGCGTTGGTTATACATTGCAAATCATTGCCCAAAAGGACACGGACCCTACAATAGCATCATTAATTCTTAGTTTGGAATCGGTATTCGCTGTTATCGCAGGAGTGTTGATACTAAGGGAAGGCTTATCGGTAAGGGAATTTACAGGATGTTTAATAATGTTTGTGGCAATAGTATTAGCCCAAATGCCAACTAAAGAAGAGCGACTTATGGCAAAGGAAAGAAAAGCAAAATAGTTAATTTAAGATGGGCATTTTGCCCATCTATTTTTTTATGGAGGTTTCAATGATATTATCAGAAATTCTTTCGCTTCATGTTTTTAATAATTTCAAAAGCTTAAACAGTTTAAAGGGATTAAGTAACCAGGTAACGGGAACTGCCATATTTGATTGGGAAAACAGAGAAGATGTGGAAAGAACCTTTAATGAGGGCGAATTCGTTTTAACAACTTTAACCAGACTAAAGGATGATAATTACAGTGATTCTGTTTTAGATTCCCTTTATTCGGTTTTCGATCAAAAGGTTTCAGCCTTTGCCATAAAAAAAACATTTGAATTTAATCTTCCGGAGGAGCTTATTGATTATGCTACGAAAAAGAACATCCCTATATTTGTATTTGAAACAACATATATTGATGACATAATATATGTTATCAAGAATGCTCTTATAACTGACTCTTTAAATAATATTCAATTGCAAAAATTAAATGAAATTTTAGAAAAAGATGATGAAGCCGAAGCGAAGGATCTTGTCTATGGTATAAATAAATACTTTAGCGAAAATCTCATATTCATATCTACAGATATAGATAAGGATTTTGAAACCGTAAAGGGTAAAATTATTTTGATTCTAAAAAATACAGATTTAATTTACACTCTGATAACAGGACTAAAAAACTTTTTCATAATCATAACCTATCCAAAAAATCATATGAATAAAGCCGTCACCGCCGTAAACGAACTTTACTCCGTCATTGGGAAAAGTGCAGGATGCAGCAGCTATAAAGGAAATATTAATAACTTCAAAACGGCAATTTGGGAAAGTGTTTATTCCCAAATGATTTCAAGATATACATATAAAAACCCGATAAGATATGATGATCTATCCGGAGAGAAGCTCCTCTTCCCCATAGTTTTTTCAAAATATGGGTTGGAGTATCATAAATATGTGGAAGATATTTTTAAATCCCATGACGAAGAATATTCTTCTGATTTTAAAAAGACCCTTATAGCCTATATTAATAACAATGGCAATATTAATGAAACGGCAAATCAGTTATATCAACACTCAAATACTATAAGGTATAGGATTAAAAAAATCCAAAGTTTATTGAACATTAATGATTCCTATGAAGCCCATTATATGATGTATACATATTCAAAACTAGATTATTTCTATGACGAGCTTTCAGATTATGAACTTAATATTACATTAAAAAATTAGCTGTGCAATTGCACAGCTAATAAACTATTTCTCATATGCCTTTATAAAAAGTTCATAAAAAATGCTTTCATTCACCTCCCTTGGGTTATCCGGAGTTGATACATTTTTTTCTGCGGCTTTTGCCAAATCTCGAAAATCCTTCTTGTCTATTATTCCATAGGTTTTCATTTTAGGAATATTCACATCTTCGCATAGTTTCTCTAATTCCGATACACAAGCATATGCAGCTTCTTCCACGCTCATTTCCTGAACATTTACGCCTAAGGCTTTAGAAACATTCGCATATTTTTCAAAATCGGCGGTCACATTATACTCTGTAACCGTTGGCAATATCATGGCGTTTGCTACACCATGGGGTATATCATATCTTCCCCCTAAGGCTTCTGCCATGCAATGCACTCCTGCCGTATCAGAAAATCCAAAAGCTAATCCCGCTATAGTGCTTCCCAGCATCATATTAGAGCAGTTTTCAATGTTCGGACTACTAACTGCAGCTCTTAGATTTTTAGCGATTAATTCAATGGCGTATAGGGCAAAAGCATCCGTATGGGGAGTTGCTATTTTACAGGTGTAAGCCTCCACGGCATGAGTCATAGCATCAATTCCGCAAGCAGCCATAATTGTTGAAGGAAGTTTTAATATTGTATTTGGATCAATTAATGCCACTTTAGGCGCAACTCTGTTATCGAATACATTTAGTTTTTCGCCTTTCATGGTATCCGTTATAACGGAAAACGGAGTAACCTCGCTACCGGTTCCCGCTGTGGTTGGTATCGCTATCAACGGAACAATATCCCTTTCCAATAAATCCGTTCCGCACCAATCCTTAATATCCCCTCCATGGGTTAAAAGAACACCTATAGCCTTGGCCGTGTCCATGGAACTTCCTCCGCCAACTGCTATTACCGAATCGATGTTTTTATCTTTAACCAACTCGTATCCTTTTTGTACTTGATAATCCCTCGGGTTTGGCACAACATCATCAAATATAATATACTTTATGTTTTCCGTGTTTAATGAATCAATTACGGGCTCAACAAGACCTGCGTTAATAACACCTTTATCTGCAACTATCAGTACATTTTTGCTGTTCAATATCCTAGCTTCTTTTCCGGTCCTCCCAATTATGCCTTCTCCAAATTCAATTCTTGTGGGAAATGAAATCGAATAATTTTTAAGTGTCATATCATATCCCCTTATTTCTTAATTGTTTTATAAAAATCTTCCAATGCTTGTGTTACCCTATCTATCTCGCTTTGCAAAGTATATGGGGCTAATCCGATTCGAAGAAGTCCACCGGTTTCTTCCAGTTTTAAAACATTATTGATTGTCTCAATGGCATAGAAATCCCCATCCCAAACAAAAAGTCCTCTGTCTCCGAAGAACACCCCTATATCATGGGTATGCACCCCGTCGATGGTAAAGGATACAGTTGAGGTTCTTGGTTCCCCTTCTGCAACTCCATATAATTTAAGTCCAGGGAATTCCCTAAATTTATTCCTGAGTTGAACTGCTAATCCTTCTTCATATTCGTCTATAGCCATCATGGCTGCAACTACATTTCTTCTTCTTCCTGTTAGTCCTTTTAATTCATCTTCAAAATACTGGGCATGTCTTTCCCCTATATCCGCTATAAATTCCACCGCTTCAGCTGCTCCCATGATTGTTTCTGCATCCGGAGTTCCCGTCTCAAATTTATGAGGGGTTTCTCCATTATCATAAGCCATAACTCTTATGCTTTTAACATCATCGGCTATTTCTTTCTTTATATACATAACTCCCACATGTGGACCAAAGAATTTATATGCTGAGCAAAGCAAAAAGTCCGTATCAATTGCCTTGACATCTATTGGCTTATGAGGAGCATAATGGACCGCATCAACAACAGTTAACGCTCCGAATTTATGGGCTTCATCGATGTATTTCTTTACATCAGTTATAGTGCCGCATGAATTTGCCGCCCAATTGATAGCCAAAACTTTAGTTTTATTTGATAGTTTTGACTTGAAATCCTCCCAGTTTAATGTAATATCTTCAGTGTTTATTTTTACGCTTTTTACAACAATTCCAAAATCCTCCAGTGTTCTCCAAGGGGACCTATTACCTTCATGATCTATATCTGTTATCAGAACTTCATCTCCGGGTTTCATTGTCCTTACTAAACCCAATGCCAGTTTAAAGTTATTTGAAGAAGTGTTCTCACCAAAAGCCACCTCATCGGCACCACAGTTAAAGAAATCTCCATAGACCTCCTTAGCATGATGAATCATGGCATCACTTTCCCTGGAAGTTGCAAAAGCACCATCACAATTAGCATTGTGATAATATAGATAATCGTTGACTTTTTCAACAACCCTCTTGGGAACTTGAGTTCCCCCCGGTCCGTCTAAATAAGCTGCGGGGTAGCCGTTAACCGTCCTGGACATTGCCGGGAATTGATCCCTTACATAATCAACATCAAATTTAAAGTTTTTCATAGTAACCTCCCATATTAATAATTCTTAATTTAATGATACACCCTATTAAAAACCCTTGCAATTGGCGGGGTTTACAATTATTCCCGGTCTATATTGTAATTATTACATACCAAATTCTATTGCAAATATTAATGGCCTTCTGTTATAATGGGCGAAATATACTAAGGATGGTGAATTATGTCTAGGAAAACAAGGGGTAATATTTTTCTTTTTATTACAGCTTTTATTTGGGGGTCGGCTTTTGTTGCTCAAAGAACGGGAATGGAATATATTGGTCCATTTACCTTTTCAGCCGTCAGGTTTTTAATTGCCAGTTTAACTTTGTTACCGGTAATTTTTGTTTTTTCACCAAAGCAGAATTCATCTGTAAGTAAAACTCCGGGCGAAAGCAAGTCTCTTTTAAAGGGTGGTATAATATGCGGAGTTATTTTGTTTGTAGGCGCGATACTTCAGCAAATAGGATTGCAATATACTACCGCAGGAAAAACAGGGTTTATAACCGCCTTGTATGTAGTTTTGGTCCCTATTATGGGAAGTCTCTTTTTCCACAAAAAAGTGTCAAAGCTCATTTGGTTTTGTGCATTTTTGGCTGCCATGGGATTATATTTTCTATGTATTCCTGCCCATGGATTTAGTATAGCCAAGGGAGATACATTTGTTTTTATATGTGCCTTTGCCTTTGCCATACATATTTTGGTTATAGATTATTTCTCCCCCAAGGTGGATGGTATAAAAATGTCTGCTATACAATTTCTCACCGCAGGTATTTTTTCCACATTTTTTATGTTCTTACTGGAGAATCCGGATATTAAATCAATATTGGCAAGCGCAATTCCAATTCTATATGCAGCGGTTTTATCTGCCGGCATAGGTTTTACTTTACAAATAATAGCCCAAAAGGATACGGACCCTACTGTGGCATCACTAATATTATGTTTGGAATCTGTGTTCGCAGTTTTGGCGGGAGCCATCATATTAAGTGAAACTATGTCTTTGAGAGAAATCATAGGATGTGTTATAATGTTTGTAGCTATTACATTGGCTCAGATGCCAACCAAGGAAACTATTAAAAAAGCAGTTTAGTGAAAGGAAAAAATTATGGTAACTAGAGAAAATGCATTTGAATTATTAAAAAAATACAACAAAGAAGATTTTCATATTTTACATGGCGAAACAGTTGAAGGGGTTATGCGATACTTTGCCGAGGCAAAGGGATATGATCCTGATTTTTGGGGAATGGTGGGTTTACTCCACGATGTTGATTTCGAAATGTGGCCAAATGAACATTGCAAAAAAGCTCCGGAATTGCTTAAAGAAATCGAAGCTCCCGAGGAAATGGTACATGCTATTGTTTCCCATGGTTATGGATTATGTTCAGATATTAAGCCGGAACACGAAATGGAAAAAATTCTGTTTGCCACAGATGAATTGACCGGTTTAATTGGTGCCGCCGCCCTTATGAGGCCTTCAAAAAGTTGCAAGGATATGGAATTAAAATCTTTAAAGAAAAAGTTTAAGGATAAAAAATTTGCAGCAGGTTGTGACAGAGATGTTATCAAGCAGGGCGCAGAAATGTTGGGCATGGAACTGGATGAATTGATGCAAAAAACCCTTGATGCGATGAAATCTTTACCTAATTCATAATTAAACGGGCTCTGCCCGTTTTTTTTCATTATTTTTGTTGACAAACATGGTAAAAAGTAATAAACTGTTATAGCACTATGTGCAGGGCAGGATGGTTAACGTCCGAAAAGCCCAAAGCTAAATTAATTAGTATGCCGAACCAGATTAACATCCTAGTAGGCAGGACCGAAAACAATCATTGATTTTAGTAGGTAGAAAGGGAAAAAAATGAAATCATTTATTGCAAAACCTGCAGAAGTAGAACGTAAGTGGTACGTTATTGATGCAGATGGCAAAACCTTAGGTAGATTAGCTTCAGAAGTAGCTTCTATCTTAAGGGGTAAGAAAAAACCGATTTACACACCACATGTTGACTGCGGAGATTATGTAATAGTAATAAACGCAGAAAAAGTAGCTGTAACCGGCAAAAAAAGAAAAGAAAAGATTTATAAGAGACATACTGGTTATCCGGGCGGTCTAAGAGAAGTTAATTTTGAAACATTGCAAGCCAAGAAGCCTGAAGAAATTATTCTTCACGCTGTAAAGGGAATGATGCCAAACGGAAAGCTGGGCAGACAGATGTTTAAGAAATTAAAAGTTTATGCTGGCAATGAGCATCCTCATACTGCTCAAAATCCAGAAGTATGGAATTTCTAGAAAGGGGGAATAACTTATGGCAAAACTACAATATCAAGGTACTGGTAGAAGAAAATCATCGGTTGCAAGAGTTAGATTACTCCCTGGAACCGGAAAGATTACCATCAATAAAAAGGATTTAGACGAATATTTTGGAATGGATATCGTTAAGAGAGAGGTAATTAGACCTTTCACTGTAACCGGCACAGAAGGTAATTACGATGTGATTGCCACTGTAAAGGGCGGCGGTTTCACAGGCCAGGCAGGAGCTTTAAGACATGGTATTTCTAGAGCTTTATGCGTTGCAGATAAAGAAGCATACAGACCTTCTTTAAAGGCAGCAGGTTTCTTAACAAGAGACCCTAGAATGAAGGAAAGAAAGAAATACGGTCTTAAAAAAGCAAGAAGAGCAAGCCAATTCTCAAAACGTTAATCAAAAAATCGCAATACAAAACTCCCATTACGGGAGTTTTTATTTTGTCATCTAATGGTTGGTAAATTAATGATAATTGGTAGGTTACTTTTCTTTATATAAATGTTATATTGTCCTTACGTAACTAAAAGGAGAAAATATATGCAACATTTTATACAAGGTTTTTTAGTGGGGCTGGCATACGTAGCTCCTATAGGAATGCAAAACTTATTTGTTATTAACACTGCCCTTACCCAATCCAAGAAGAGGGCATACCTAACGGCTTTAATTGTCATATTTTTTGATGTGACCTTGGCTCTTGCTTGCTTTTTTGGCATAGGTGGAATTCTCAGCAGATTCCCCATATTAACCCTATTGATACTTGGGGTAGGAGGCGCTATGGTTATGTGGATCGGTTTATCCATACTAAGATCAAAGGATAAAATGGACACCGGCACCAATGTTCATATACCAATTAAAAAAGTAATCGGTACTGCCTGCGTGGTTACTTGGTTTAATCCACAGGCAATAATCGACGGAACCATGCTGCTAGGAGCCTCCAGAGTTTCTGTAGGGGCGTCAAACGCAACCGAATTCATATTGGGATGCAATTTGTCATCATTCGTTTGGTTCTTTGGTATAACTCTTTTAATCACCATATTTAGTGCAAAGTTCAATGACAAAATATTAAGGTATATAAACATAGTCTGCGGGTTAGTTATAATATTATATGGCGCATCATTATTTATTGATTTCATTAAAATGCTATTGGAATTAATTTAAAAAAACTCCCTTTTTTAAGGGAGTTTTCAATATTATGGTTCTATAATAAATGTTGGGGTAACTAGAAATGGTTATCTCAACATTTTTTAATTTTTTGCAAAAAAAGAATGAGCATAAGCCCCAACCTTGATATAATTGAATCACCACAAACCAATATA